>Ga0307991_1000118_pt1 | contig 59567 bp, 36 predicted proteins | sample EllFjometagen131_FD_203146 | JGI IMG/M metagenome (GOLD analysis project Ga0307991, IMG submission 203146) | Marine microbial communities from Ellis Fjord, Antarctic Ocean - #131 | ecosystem: Environmental > Aquatic > Marine > Unclassified | place: Southern Ocean | collected 2014-10-08
CCAGAGCGATTTTTAAGTTCTCTAAAATACATATTGAAAATTTTGCAACACCCAAAAATACAAAATCCATATTGATTATCAATAACTTATACGGGTGTTGCAAAAAAGTGCGGAAAACAGGAAAAAGGGATAAAAATCATTGCTATTACAGCAAATGCTCAAAAAGAAGATAAAGACACATGTATGGAAGCAGGGATGAATGCATTTCTTACTAAACCCTTTGTTGCTAAAGAGTTAATACAAGCCTTATTAGAAAAATAAACATTATTTCTCGTCTGGATATTTTATCCTGACATGATAAATATTCATTAATTTTTTCTTAAATATTTCTTTAATTCTTGTAATATCGCTTAAAGTAATATTTGTGTATATAAACTGATTATCGTTAAGTTGTTCTTCAATAATTTTTTCTACCAAATCATTTATTTTTTTGATATCAGGTTTTTTAATACTTCTGGAAGCAGCTTCAACCGAATCAGCCATCATAACAACTGCAGTTTCTTTAGAAAAAGGAACAGGACCAGGATAAGTATATTTTGATTCATCAATTTCGTCAACAGAATTGAATTTCATTTTCATTAAATAAAAATAACCAACTTTTCTGGTTCCATGATGACTTCTGATAAAATCAATTATCTGATCAGGGAGATTATGTTTTTTTGCTATTTCAACTCCATTTGAAACATGGTTAATAATAACTGAAGCACTTTCTTCAAAAGACATTTCGTCATGTGGATTTTCATCAGTACTTTGATTTTCTGTAAAATATTCCGGTTTCGAAATTTTCCCAATATCATGATATAAAGCACCTGTACGAGCTAATAATTCATTTCCGCCAATTTCAAAGATTGCTGCCTCAGCTAAATTTGCAACCTGTAATGAATGTTGAAAAGTCCCGGGTGCTAACAAAGCCAATTCGCGAAAAGCTTTATTACTCACATTTGATAATTCAATTAATGTAACATCTGTAATTAAACGGAATATCTTTTCGAAGATATAAATCAATGGGTAAGAAAAAAGTGTAAGTGTAGCACTTCCGGCAAATAATGCAAAATAATAAGGGTTTATCGCAACAATATCACCTTCTTGTATTAAGGTTAACCCGAGATAAATAAACGAATAACCTAAAAATATCATAAATGAAGTAATGAAAAACTGTGATCGTCTTTGTAAATTTACAACGCTAAATATTGCAATAATTCCTGTAATAAGTTGAGAAAAAACAAATTCGAAACTATTGGGAACTAAAAAACCAATAATTATTACAGCAATAATATGAACATACAGAGCCAAACGTGTATTAAAAAATGCTCTAATAACAATTGGAATCAAACATATCGGAACAATATAAAGATAAACTGCATTATACTTTACAACTATGCTTGTTAGATAAACCATAAGAATAATTAGCAAAAGAATTAACAATATTTTCTTGTTATCTGAATAAATATCCTTCATAAAATATAAAAGAAAAAATCTTAAAACGATAATAGAAATGGTAAGCAAAATAAGTTGCCCCGCTATTATTAAATAATAAGATGATGATGAACCAAGTCTGGTCTCGTAATTTTGTTTTAATGATTCCAGAAGTAAATATTTTTCATTTGTAACCAACTCTCCAGTAGAAATAATTCTTTCACCGTTCTGAACCATTCCCCTGCTTGTAGAAATATTTTCGAGTTTTACAAGCTGCTCAGATTCTGTTCTTTCCCTGTCATAAACAACATTTTGAATTAAATTAATTTCAATAAGCGACAAAACAAATTGTTTATCAATATCATTTGCATTCTCCAAAACATTATGAATATAATTGTAGGCACTACGAATTGTATAAAAATCCCCAATCATTTTTTCCTCCGCAACATTGTTTTTTACAACAATAATTGAATAATCATCCGACTTATCTTCAATTATGGAAGTGTATTTGATAATTCCTTTTGAAAAAAGCTGATTTATAACATTGTAGCAAAATTCAAGATTTTGATTTTTATAATTATCATTCCTATTTGGATATTTCAAATTCCATTTTTTTTCAAAATCATTGGAAATATCTTGTAGCTTATCAGATGTTTGGTTTGTATTATAAATAAAATATGGTTTAATCTGAGAAATAATATGCTCTTTTTCTTGCATAATTACTTCAGCAGGTTTATTTATTGCAAAATCGTATGGTGCAATAAGGTCGGTATGCATCCAAGGTTTACCTTTTTGAAATTCGTACTTAAACTTCCCTTCCTTTGGAAAAATTAAAAAAAGTAAAATAACGCTAGTTATAAAAAGAAGATTCCTTACTATTTCCTTACCATTATCTTTAAAAAAATTAATAATTCGCTTCATGATAAAATTTTCACGAAGTTACTAAATTTATTAGAAATATTTTTGAGTGGAAAATCAATTAATTCATAGTTTCATGGTTTTATAAAATTATCATCAATTATAATTAAACACCTCTCCATCTCTCCATTACTCCATTCCATCAATCAATTTTTCTATTATTCCAAGTTATTTTTTGTAATATTGTAAAAAACATCAATAATGGAATTTGGAATTAGCACATTAAGTATTGTTCCGATCAGAGCAGAGCCATCTAACAAATCCGAAATGGTAACACAATTATTATTTGGAGAAACATTTAGTGTTATTGACAAATATAAAGATTGGTATCAAGTAAGATTGGCATACGACAATTACGAAGGCTGGATTGAAAAACTTCAGATACTAAATATTTCACAAGACGAATTTCAAAAGCTAAATTCAGAAGAAAGTAAAATTACACTAGAACTGGTTCAAAAAATCAAGAATGTAAGTCTTAACAAAAATTATTATGTTGTTATCGGGAGTAATATTCCACCTTTAAATAATAACATTTTTAAAATCAATGATGAAAAATATTACTTTGACGGCGCAATTTCCGGATCAGGCAAACAGGAAAAAAGTAAAATAATAAAATACGCACAGATGTTTCTAAATGCACCTTATTTATGGGGAGGCAGGACACCGTTTGGAATTGATTGTTCGGGATTTACACAAATCTGCTACAAATTATGCGGAATTAAATTAATGCGTGATGCTTCACAACAGGCTACTCAGGGCAATATAATAAATTTTATTTCTGAAGCCACTCCGGGCGATCTTTTATTTTTTGATAATGAAGAAGGAGATATTGTTCACTGCGGCATCTTTTTACCTGATAATAAAATTATTCATGCGTCAGGAAAAGTAAGAATTGATGATATTGACCATCACGGCATCTTTAATTACGAATCAAAAAAATATTCACATAAACTTCGTCTTATTAAATGCGTAAATGAGTAAATGCTTAAATGCGTAAATGATTAAATGTTTAAATATTTTGCAACTAATCAGTTTATTAATTAATTTCTATTTCATAATTTTTAAAAGGGTATAAAATGAATAAGGGTATAAGGGGCAAAGGAATCTTCTCTATTTCCCCTATTTCCATTATATCCCTTACGACTGAATAGAGTCCATATAAATACCCCCTATTTCTCAAATAAAAGAGTTTTTTAATAAATCATTTCAAAAAAAAAATTACTTTTGCCCTAGAAATTTCAAAACAGAAATTTTAACGTTTTATTAAAATATTTTCTTCGGGGCAGGGTGAAATTCCCGACCGGCGGTTATAGTCCGCGACTCCTGTTAATAAACAGGATTGAGCTAGTGAAATTCCGGCACCGACAGTATAGTCTGGATGATAGAAGAACATATATCAATAACCCATATATATGGATATTGATATAATATTATATAGCCCTGAAGATTAAAACTCTTTAGGGCTTTTTTTATGGTAAAAATTAAAGACTTTAAATTCATGAAAATGGCTATAGATCTATCAAAAAAAGGCTATGGCACTGTTAATCCTAATCCTTTGGTTGGAGCTGTTATCGTTAAAAACGGAGAAATCATTGGTGAAGGTTATCATGAATATTATGGTGGACATCATGCTGAAATTAATGCAATAAATAATACAAAAGAGAGTGTAAAGGAAGCAACAATGTATGTTACTTTGGAACCTTGCAATCACTATGGAAAAACACCACCATGTACTGACAGGATTATAAAGGAGCAATTTTCAAGGGTTGTAATCGGAATAATGGATCCTAATAAAATTGTAATCGGAAAAGGAGCAAAAAAACTAAGACAAGCAGGAATACTTGTTGAGACAGGAATTATGGAAGATGAAATCAATATCATTAATGAAGTTTTTATAAAATATATAACTACAAAACAACCTTTCTGTGCCATGAAAACAGCCATGTCACTTGATGGGAAGATATCAACTTATACTGGAAATTCAAAATGGATATCCAACGAAAAATCAAGAAAATGGGTTCATGAATTAAGACATCGTTATTCCGGTATAATGGTTGGAGTGAATACTATCATAAAGGACGATCCTGATCTGACTGACAGATCTGATTACAAAATAAAAAAACATCCGGTTAGAATTGTATTAGATTCTAATGGCAGAACACCTTTTAATTCAAAAATTCTTAACACTTCTAATGCTAAAACAATTATTGCTGTTACTGAAAATGCTAATAATGAATTTATTAAATCAGTAAACAAAAATGGAGCTAAAGTGATTATCTGTCCCGAAAAAAATAAAAGAGTAAATCTTTCCTATTTGATGAATGAATTAGGTAAGCAGAGCATAGACAGTATTTTGCTTGAAGGCGGAAGCACCCTGAACTTTTCTGCTTTAAAAGAAGGTGTTGTAGATAAAGTATTTTCGTTTATTGCACCTAAACTAATAGGAGGAGATACATCCAAAACGCCTGTTGGTGGTTTGGGATTCGATTCACTTGAAAAAGCTATTTCATTAAATATTAAAAACATCAAAAGGTTTGACCAGGATATTCTGGTTGAAGCTTATATAATTTGAAACAATATGTTTACAGGAATTATTGAGGAAACAGGAAGAATAAAATCTATCAAATGGAACGGTAAATCGGCCGTTATTGATATTTATGCTATGAAAATACTGGATGATATAAAAGTTGGCGACAGTATAAATACCAATGGCGTTTGCCTTACTGTTACTTCGTTTGGTATAAAAATATTTTCGGTAGATGTGATGGCGGAAACCATGCGCAGAACCAATCTGGGCTGCTTTAAGCCCGGTTCAGAAGTAAATCTGGAAAGAGCACTCAAGCTAAAAGACAGACTCGGAGGACATCTTGTAAGCGGTCATATTGACGGCACAGGCATTATTACTGAATTAAAGAAAGAAGATAATTCGTTGTGGATTACAATCAGAGCCAATGAATCTGTTTTAAAATACATTATTTTCAAAGGTTCGGTTTCTATTGATGGTATTAGTTTGACTGTTGCAAAAGTTTATAATAAACGGTTCAAAGTTTCAATCATTCCGCATACAGCACAAGAAACAACACTTCTATCTAAAAAAATAGGCGAAGAAGTAAATATCGAATGTGATTTAATTGGAAAGTATATTGAGAAATTCATTTCAAATGATGCAAATACAAAACAACAATCCAATATTGATATGGATTTCCTCAGAAAAAATGGATTTTAGATATAAACAAAAAATAATAACATATAAAAAATAAATAAACTAATGAGTGAATTTAATACAATAAGAGAAGCTATAGAAGATATCAAACAAGGAAAAATGGTAGTTGTTGTTGATGACAAACGGCGTGAAAACGAAGGCGACCTGATAATGGCAGCAGAAAAAGTAACACACAATGCAATTAATTTTATGTCGAAGCATGGTGGAGGGTTGATATGTATGCCTATTATTAAAGACAAGCTAAACGAATTAAATATAGGTATGATGGTAACAGAAAATACTGATATACACAAAACTGCATTTACAGTTTCCATTGATGCCACTGAAAACACAACCGGTATCTCTGCTCATGAAAGAGCGTTTACGATTAAAAAAGTCTTAAATCAAAAATCAAAACCCGGAGATTTTAACAAACCCGGACACGTGTTTCCATTAGAATACAAAAAAGGTGGTGTTTTAGTAAGGGCGGGTCATACCGAAGCTGCAGTTGATTTAGCAAAGCTTGCCGAGTTTTACCCGGCAGGTGTTATTTGTGAAATCATGAATGATGACGGCTCAATGGCTCGAGTTCCTGAATTAAAAGAATATGTAAAAAAATATAATCTTAAACTAATTACCATTGCAGATCTTATCGATTACAGAAGAAGGCATGAGAAGCTGATAGAAAGAGTTTCGGAGGTAAATTTACCAACAAAATACGGAATATTTAAAGGGATAGGATTCAGGGATAAAATTACAGGAGAAGAGCATTTTGCAATGATTATGGGCGACATAGGTAATGGTAAACCGATTCTCACCAGAGTTCACTCAGAATGTTTAACAGGTGATGTTTTCGGTTCTTTAAGATGCGATTGCGGAGAACAGTTGAGTGAAGCATTACAAAAAATAGCAAATGAAAGTAGGGGAATATTATTATATATGCGTCAGGAAGGACGGGGAATAGGACTAATAAACAAATTAAAAGCCTATCATTTGCAAGACAATGGAATGGATACAGTAGAAGCAAATGAAGCCCTTGGATTTCCGGCAGATCTTCGGGATTATGGCATAGGTGCTGAAATTCTTGCCGATTTGGGTGCAAAAGAATTACGATTAATGACAAATAATCCTAAGAAAATTTCCGGAATTTACGGATTCGGACTTAAAGTAGTGGAAAGAGTTCCCATTAAAATACATCATAATAAAAATAACCATTTTTACCTTGAAACTAAAAAAATCAAATTAGGGCATATTTTATAATTAAAATAATATCAAACTCTTATTTCATGAAACACTAATAATTAGTTTTTAAACACGGGAGAATAATTATAAATCGAAATTTGAAACTTGAAATTCGAAATTTGGAAAAACTCATTTTGACTACCTAATTTCTAATTATAAATTTTTCTAATAAATAAAAATAACTAAAACTAAACTAACTACAAAAATATAAACACATGAAAACAATTGAAGGAAAATTAAATGCAAAAAATTTAAAATTTGGAATAGTCGTTGGGAGATTTAATGAATTTATCAGCAGCAAACTGTTAAGTGGAGCTATTGACGCCTTAAAACGTCATGACGCTGAAGATGAAAATATTGAAGTTGCCTGGACCCCAGGTTCCTTTGAAATTCCGTTGATAGCTAAAAAAATGGCAAAATCTAAAAAATTTAATTCTGTTATTTGTCTTGGTGCAGTTATAAGAGGAGCAACACCACATTTTGATTATGTTGCCAACGAAGTATCAAAAGGAATTGGCAATGCCATGCTTGAAACAGAAGTTCCAATTATATACGGTATATTAACAACCGACAACATTGAACAAGCAATTGAAAGAGCCGGTTCCAAGTCTGGAAATAAAGGATTTGATGCAGCTATGGCAGCTATAGAAATGGCAAATTTGATAAATAATTTGTAAGATTGTAGCTACTCAGCCATTATTTTTACTTTAATAGCCACAGATTCAAAGATTTAAAAAAAATATTTTCATAAATCTGTGAATCTGTGGCAAGTATATTTTTTTTAACATTTTAAATTGTCTGTACAATTACTATTTTTTATTGATTTAGGCAAAAACAAGGAAATCAATCTTTATTTTTATACTATTTTTCAACAATTTTAATTATTGATTTTATGACTTTTAAGAAATATTATCAACTAATGTTAAAAACAATTTGTCTTGATTTTGTATATTAATGACTACTTTTATTCGCTCTTTAAAAATGATTTAAAAATTAACAATTATAACTAATTATTTTAAATTTAAACAAATCAAAAACCAAAAACTAAAATGCTTATGAAAAAGAACAGACTATTTATGTTTTTAGCGTTAATGCTTTTTTCAACAATGACCTTTGCACAAGGTTATGTTAAGGGAGTAATTAAAGATGCTGACACAAGAGAAACCTTAGTTGGTGCAACAATTGCTATTCAAGGCACCACTACCGGAACAATTACTGAAGTTAATGGAGACTTTAAACTTCAAATACCTGAAGGAGACCAAACAATTGAAATTTCTTTTGTTGGATATACTTCAAAATTAATAAAAGTAAATATTGCAGATGGAAAAACAAAAAATCTTGGCTCTATTTTACTTGAAGCAAAGTTTTTCGGATTAACAGGTATTAACATTGTTGCCGATCGTGCAAAAGAACGTGAAACTCCTGTTGCTTTTACCGATGTGAAAGCTGCACAAATTGAAGAACAACTTGGTTCTCGTGACATTCCAATGGTAATGAATGTAACTCCAAGTGTTTATGCAACAATGCAAGGTGGTGGAGCTGGTGATGCACGTATCAGTGTTCGTGGATTTAACCAAAGAAACGTAGCAATTATGATTAATGGTGTACCTATAAACGACATGGAAAATGGTTGGGTTTATTGGTCTAACTGGGACGGTGTTGGTGATGCAACATCATCTATTCAGATGCAAAGAGGATTAAGTGCTGTTAACCTTGCTACTCCTTCAATTGGTGGTACAATGAACATCATTACAAATCCTGCAAAAATGGAGGCCGGTTTTAAAATCAAGCAAGAATTTGGTTCTGGAAAATTCTTAAAAACTACAATCTTTGGAAATACAGGACTAATTAATGGCAAATATGCCTTAAGTGCTGGTGTTGTTAAAAAATCAGGTGTTGGACAAATTGACAAAACCTGGACTGATGCTTATGCATATTATTTAGGTGCATCCTGGAATATTAACAAAAGCAACCGCTTAGAGTTTTATGCAGTTGGTGCTCCACAACGTCACGGACAAAATTTGTACAAACAAAATATTGCTGCATACGACCATGCATTTGCCGAAGGACTTGATGATTATGATCCTGCAGCATTAGATGATTATGATGAAGCAGGTCTAATGTACAACGAAAACTGGGGTGCAGTTAGCAACAGTTATACAGGACAACAATATTGGAATGGAAAAGCTCATGATCGTTATAATGAAGATTTTATTAATGAAAGAGAAAATTATTTCCATAAACCACAGATTAACCTTAACTGGTACACACAATGGAGCGAAAAGTTAACTCAATATACTATTGCTTATTATTCAGGTGGTACAGGTGGTGGTACTGGCACTTATGGAAGTGTTAAATGGGATTACTCAGGACCTTCTAGATTTGTTGACTTTGATGCTACTATTGCTAACAATTCAGTTAGTGATACTGCAAAGGGTATTTTAAGAAACAGTGTTAACAACCAATGGACAATTGGAGCTATTTCAAAATTCAACTACAAAGCCAGCGAAAAGTTAAAACTTAACTGGGGTGTTGACTGGAGAAAAGCATCAATACATCACTTCCGCGAAGTACGTGATCTTCTTGGTGGCGGCTTCTATGTTTATAATGGAAATGATTTTGCTGCTTCAAGTAATAAGGTTCTTGGCGACAAAATTGCTTACGATAACACAAACACAGTTGACTGGTTTGGCGGATATTTACAAGGTGAATATAAATCCGGAAACTTCTCAGCTTATGGTATGGCAGGTTACTCAATGATTAAATATTCTTATACCGACCATTTTACAGAACTTGAGGATGGTAGTGAATTATTTATTGCATCCGATTGGATTGGTGGTATGCAAATTAAAGGTGGTGCTGCATATAACCTCAACGAAAGTTTTTCAATATTTGCAAACGCAGGTTATGTTACTAAAGTTCCTATATTCGACAATGTAATTGATGATTATAACGGAGTTTATGCTGACAACCCTGAAAATGAAAAATTCACATCATTTGAAGGAGGTATTAACTATGTTTCTTTAGATCAAAAACTTGTTATTAAAGCTAACTATTATTATACTCTTTGGACTGACCGTGCAAGAAGCATTGGTGTTACTAACGAGGATGGTACAGAAGGTATCGTTTTCTTAAAAGGTATGGATCAATTACACGCAGGATTTGAGTTTGAAGCAAAATACAAACCTGTTAAATTTGTTCAATTCGACGCTGTTGTTTCTTTAGGAAACTGGAATTATACTAGTGATGTTGAAGGTACCTACAGAAACTATGATGATGGTGAAACCGAAATACCTTATCATTACTATGTTGAAGGTCTGAAAGTTGGTGATGCTCCTCAAAGTCAATTTGTTTTTGCAGCAAGTCTATTTCCTGTTAAAGGATTACAAATTCAAGGAATTATAAGACACTACAGAAACAATCATGCTGATTGGGATCCTTTCTCAAGAACAGATGACCCAAGTGGTGATATCATACAAAGTTGGACTGCTCCGGCTTTTTCAGTTATTGATCTTCATGCTTCATATAATTTACCTCTTGAGCTTAAAAACTTTGGCTTCCAGGTATTTGTTCATGTATTTAACTTGACAGATGCTCTTTACATTCAGGATGCTGTTGATAATAGTTCTTATAATGGTTTTGATCATGATCATGATGCTGATGATGCTGAAGTATTCTTTGGACTTCCAAGATTAATAAATGCAGGATTAATTATTAACATTAAATAATTTATCCTAATTAATATTCTAAAGCCATCTGAAAAGATGGCTTTTTTTTTATAATTTTACATCATAACCAAAATCAATTTTATAATGAATCATTTAACCAAGTCTTTCTTAATTGCTTCAGTACTGTTAATTGGATTTTATTTTGCTTCGTGCAAAACAGAAAAGCAAAATAGTGATAAACCTTACGTTGTTATGCTTTCGGTAGATGGTTTCAGATGGGATTATCCCGATAAGGTGGAAACACCAAACCTTGATATAATAGAAAAAATTGGAGTTAAAGCTAAATCAATTGTTCCTTGTTTCCCAAGTAAAACATTTCCTAATCATTATACAATAGCTACAGGCTTATATCCCGATCATCATGGAATTGTGGGTAACAGTTTTTATGCTCCCGATCTTAATGCCTACTATGCAATTAATGATCGAAACGCAGTTGAAAACGGAGATTTTTATGGAGGAGAACCCATTTGGACGACTGCTGAAAAACAAGGTATAATTACAGGTTCATATTTCTGGATTGGCTCAGAAGCACCTTGTCAAGGTATTCGACCAACTTATTGGAAAAGATACGACCATGATTTTCCTTTTGAGAATAGAATTGATAGTGTAATTTATTGGTTAAAATTACCTGAAGCCAAACGACCTCATTTGATATTATGGTACATACACGAACCGGATGCAATTGGGCACACTTATGGTCCTGACAGCGATACAATGAAATACGAAATTCATTACCTGGATAGTTTGATTGGCGTTTTTATGTCAAAAGTAAATACTCTTGCTTATAAAGATAAAATCAATATTATTATAACTTCTGACCATGGAATGGCTACAATTAAAAAATCAAAAACTGTCGTTTTGGAAAATGTAATTCAGAAAAAATGGTTTGATGAAATTGAAGGTGGTAGTCCGGTATTTAACTTTGAATTTAACAAAGAATACAGGGACACAGCTTTTGCAGCACTAAAATCTGTTGAAGGTCTTAAAGTTTGGGAAAAAGGAAAATTACCTACACGCTTACATTACGGAACAAATCCCCGTACTCTTGATTTAGTAGTTGTTGCCGACAGTAGTTATAATGTTGTGATGAATGAAAAACGAGCACATGATGGAGGTAATCATGGTTATGATAACTTTAACACTGATATGCATGCTATTTTTTATGCATACGGACCGGCATTTAAAGAAAATTATTCACAAGCAACTTTTAACAATATTGATATTTATCCTCTAATTGCAAATATACTTGAACTAAAACCGGCTAAAGTTGATGGTAATTTGGAGCATGTAGAAAGTATGTTATACTAATTCTTAACAATTTTGCAATTCTGTTCCGTACAAGTAAAATAATTTTGATTACTGGTTTCTAAATTATGTATAAACTTTTTGTCGTAAAAAATGGTCAGCTAAAACCAATGCTGCCATTGCTTCAACAATAGGAACTGCCCTTGGAACAACACAAATATCGTGTCTTCCTTCAGCTTTTATTTTTATTGGTTTTCCGTTTTTATCAACAGTATTTTGTTCTTTGGAAATTGTTGGAACAGGTTTAAAAGCAACATTAAAATAAATCACAGATCCATTGGAAATACCACCTTGAATTCCTCCCGAATAATTAGTTTTAGTAACAATCTCTCCATCAATATTTTCAAACTCATCATTAATGACCGAAGCTTTCATTCCGGCGCTTTCAAAACCTAGTCCGTATTCAAATCCTTTCACAGCATTAATGCTCAACATTGCTTTACCAAGATCAGCATGTAATTTATCAAAAATAGGTTCGCCAAGTCCTACCGGGCAATCATTTATCAAACATGTAATTATTCCTCCCGTGGAGTCACCTTCTTTTTTCAAATCTTCAATAAGTTCAATCATTTTCTCAGATGTTTTGGGATCGGGACATCTTACTTCTGAATTTTCAACAACAGCAAAACTTAATTCTTCTATTTCATTTTCAATTTTTACAGTTCCGATCTGTGAAACAAAAGCAAGTATTTCTATACCTTTTTGAAATAATATCAACTTTGCAATTGCTCCCCCAACAACTCTTATAACTGTTTCGCGGGCAGAAGCCCTTCCCCCTCCCCTATAATCGCGAATACCATATTTCTTTTCGTAAGTATAATCAGCATGTGAAGGACGATAAACATCTTTCAACTTTTCATAATCTTCATGGCGAGTATCTTTATTTTTAATGATAAAAGCAATTGGAGTTCCAGTAGTTTTTCCTTCAAAAACACCTGAGAGTATCTCAACTTTATCTTTCTCGGTTCGCAAGGAAGCAGAGTTTGAATTACCAGTTTTTCTTCGGTTAACTTCACTCTGAATAAATTCAATATCAAAATCCAATCCCGAAGGACAGCCATCAACAACTCCTCCAACAGCGGTTCCATGCGACTCACCAAAACTTGTTAATCTAAATATTTTTCCTATTGTATTTCCTGCCATAAAACAAAATTAAGAAAATATTTATATTTACGGTTCTACTGAAATTTTATTGAGGGATTAATTTATTCAAAGGTATATTATTACTGTTATTACAAGATTGTCACAAATTTACTAAAAAGGCATTACAATTAGTAATGCCTTTTTCATCTTCTATCTATAAAGTTATGCTCTTCTCTGCCAACTTCAGAATTAAAAATTACATATTAGAATTAATATATCTGATTTTTGCTTCAAAAATCTTTAGATCTCGTTTTGCATTATTAATTTTTTTTTCAAACTCTTTTTTAAATACATCTGCATTTTTCGAGTCAGCAAGAAATCCAATATTATTATCCCAAAGTGCAATATCTTCTTTCAGTTTAGAAATTTTATTATTAAGGAAGACTCTCTCTTTATAAATAATGTTTTTAGCCTGAGGAGAATCCTTCATCGATTCCATTTTTGTTTTAAAGTTCATTGCACTAATTTCAACTTCGCTTATCTGAAGTTTTTCCATGTGCTTATCAATTACTTGTCTGAAATTCTTCCAAATCTTATCCTTTTCCTTAAATGGAACATGACCGATTTCTGTCCATTCTCTTTGCCAATCTTTTATTCTTTGGAAATTTTCTTTTTCATCCTCACCAAATTCATATTTATTCACTTTCTCTATTAATTCATTTTTTAGTTTTAGATTATCATCTTCATGAACATGAATATTGGAAAAATAAGAAGATTTGCTATTAAAGAAAGTATCGCATGCTGATCTGAATCGTTTCCATATTTTGTCAGAATATTTTCTTGGAACAGGTCCAATATTCTTCCATTCTTTCTGAAGATTAATGAGTTTTCGTGATGTTTCTTTCCAATCCTGACTATCTTGTAGACTTTCAGACTGAACACAAATATCTACTTTTAAATTATAATTATTTATTTGTTCATCTTTTAGTTTTTGGAAATACTCTTTTTTATTATCGAAAAAAGTATTCAGATAAGTTCTAAATCTATGCCAAATTTCTTCATTATTTTTCTTGGGTACAGAACCAATCGATTTCCATACTTTGAACAAATTATTAATTTCTTCAGTAGTTTTTTGCCAATCTTTTATTGTATTAATTTCTTTAATAAGAATAGTTTCCGCTTTTTCGCATAATGCAGTTTTTGCTTCAAGATTACTCTCCTGGTTTTCATAAATTTTAGCATAATGCTCGCGTCTTCTTTCATTTATTTTGTCGGTAGCAGATTTAAAACGCTCCCAAATTTCATCTTTATATTCTCTCGGAACAGGTCCGATTTCTTTCCACTGATTATGATATCTCTGAAGTTCTTTAAAAGATTTTAATATTGATGTCTCAAGTAAAAGCTCTTCAGTTTTTTCACAAAGTACAATCTTACTTTCGAAATTTTTCTTCAGGTCAAGATCACGAAGTTCTTTATTAATTTTTACTTTATCGAAAAACTTTTCTACAAGAAAATGATAACTTTGCCATAAATTATTAACATCACCTTTTGGAATAATTCCAATTTCCTTCCATTTTTCCTGCAAAACTTTAAATTCATCATAAGTTTTCTTCAACGTTTCCTCAGAATTAATAAGGACTTTTAACTCTTCAAGAACTTGTTTTTTTTCAATAAGATTCTCATCTTTAAGTTCTTCCTGTGCTTTAAGAAAATTTCGTCTGTTCTGTTTATATATACTAAATAGTTGAATAAAACTTTTTTCTACCTCATCTTCTTTGCATTCAAATTCGGTTTCTTCATTTCCCTCTGAAATGAATTTCTCAAGTAATTCTTCTTTTAATCTGTTATTTTCTTTCAAGAATGCAACTTTTATTAAAGCAACCCTTGTTTTTATTATATTAATATCCGTTTCACTTACTATCCCTTTAAGAGATTCAACTAATTGTTCACGCGATAATTCATTATATTTTTCCTCCAGAGTTTCATTATCCTCGTTGTTTTTATCATCCTCATTTTCATCTGCTACAATATCTTCATCCTTTTTAGTTTCATCGTTCTTTGCTTGCGATTCTTCATCAACATTTGGATTTTCTTCTGTGTGTTTTTCTTCAATAGTTTCAGATTTTTCTACGCTAGCAACTTCTTCTGTAACTTCTTTTTTGTTTTCTTCAACAACTTCACTTGCAAGACTTTCTTCATCAGATTTTTTCTCAATCTTATCTTCCTCTTTTACTTTGTCCTGTAAAGGAATTTCTTCTTTTTTAATTTCCTCAACAACTTCACTTGCAAGACTTTCTTCATCAGATTTTTTCTCAATCTTATCTTCCTCTTTTACTTCGTCCTGTAAAGGAATTTCTTCTTTTTTAATTTCCTCAACAACTTCACTTGCAAGACTTTCTTCATCAGGTTTTTTCTCAATCTTATCTTTTTCTTTTACTTCTTCCTGTATAGGAATTTCTTCTTTTTTGATTTCTTCAACAACTTCACTTGCAAGACTTTCTTCATCAGGTTTTTTATCAATCTTATCTTCTTCTTTTACTTCTTCCTGTATAGGAATTTCTTCCTTTTTGCTTTCTTCAACAACTTCACTTGCAAGGTTTTCTTTATCAGGTTTTTTCTCAATCTTATCTTCCTCTTTCACTTCGTCCTGTAAAGGAATTTCTTCTTTTTTGCTTTCTTCAACAACTTCACTTGCAAGACTTTCTTCATCAGGTTTTTTATCAATCTTATCTTCTTCTTTTACTTCGTCCTGTAAAGGAATTTCTTTTTTTTCCTGATTTTCGATATCGTCAACTTTTTTTTCAGGTAAACTTTCGGAGGATTTTATTTCGGTGATATTTTTTTCCTCTTTTTCGCTTGTTTCAGATTTTTTTATTTCAAGCTTATTTTTTGAAATTTCACTTTCTCCTTGTTCTTTTTTAATGTTTTCCTTTTCAGGATTGATAGTTTTTTCTTCCATGGTATTCTGTTATTAGCAGACTTAGAATTCTCATCCTGTTGCATTTAAACAGCAACAAAAATCTGATTAAGTTTGATTTATTAATTAATTATTTATTTATTTTTATCAAAAATATTTTTTTTGATTTTGTATAGATTTAATGTTTTTATTACTCTTTTTTATTATCCTGTAAAACAGAAAAACAAAACTACTAAATATTTAAATTCAGCAAACTATTTTTTTATAAAATTTCAAGGAAATTATTAATCGAATATTGATTTGTTAAAAATTATAAATCCGATATTTACAAGAAATGAAAAAGAATCTCTTGTTCGGTCATAAAAATTCAAGTCAAGACTAACAGGTCCAATCGGGCTGTGGTAAACAAAACTTGTTGACAAAATAAACGACTTATCGGAAAAACTTTTTCGATAATAAGGTGAATTATCGAAGAAATTATTAGAAATTTGGCGAAATGGCTGAAAATAATATCCTTCAATTCGTAAGTCAAAACTATTAGTAAAACTAATTATGTCTTTAAAACCCAAAGCAAAATAATTAAATGCTCTGTAATTTGGTAAAAACAAGGTTTTACTTTCAGGAATAGGTTGAAAAGGTTTTGCAACTAATATGCTTGACACATAGTTATGAAAAAAGCCCTGGCTTGACAAATGTATTTCAGAATAAAATCCAAATTTCATTTTCTTAAAAGAATCAAAATAATTATCATAAATAATATCCAAATGAAAGAAATCGTGGTTTTCCTCATAATCATCAATACTGGTTTTTGAAGATGTAGTCCCAGGTTTATTTAATTCAGTCCCTATAAAATATTTAAATGATAAAAGCAGACGCACACCTGCTGAGGCATATTGTTTTCTGTTAAGAGAATTCAATTCATAATAAAGAAAAGGAGTGAAAGTATTGAAAGTTGTAAGGTCAGCTGAATCAATTCTTGTAAAATCATTTGATTGATAATAATTATCATTAAGTGCTCCTGCATTAAAACCTAATGCACATTTTCCTGCATCTGATGTTGGAAATCCTGCCTCGAAAGAAAAAAAGTTTTCATTTCTAATTAGATATGAAGGTTTTTTATCCTGAAAGAAATAAGTAGTGTTTTTAAAATAATCTTTATTATTAAATATAAATTGTGCAGACAAATAATATGGAATTTTACTAGAAAAATCAATACGTCCCATTAAATTTACCGAGCTGTAAAATCTTCCAAAGTATGCATTAGCATTTAAATTAATAGTTTTTTTGCCCATATATTTATATCTCAAGCCAAAAAATGCTTCATTAATTGCATTTGATGAAATATTCCCACCAAACTCAGCTTCAAAATTATCGGTCTTTTCAATATTTAAATTTAAATCAAAAAGTCCTGTTTTATAATTATATTTCATTTCAGGAAAAATATCATCAATCATATTATCCAGCACAAGCTTAAAATATTGATTTTTTAATTCTCCAATTGTTACATACTTTTCAGAATGTTTCAATATTCCTTCAACATATTTTTTTTGATTGGGATTTAATCCTGAAATATTTATTGAGTCAATAATTAATGGTGGCTCTTTTGCACTAAATTCCATTCGTTTACGATGCCTGAAGGATTTTGAATATCGTTTTTTAACCAGCTTTTTAATTTGCTCCATTTTTTTCAGAGTAGCAAAATAACCACTATCAATAAAAGCTTCGTTATGACTAAAATCAAAAATATTAATAGACCCGAGTTCAGGTTCAATAATCACACCTTTTTCTAATGGAATGTTATAATTTGTGTTCTTCATCAACATATTTTGAATCTGAGAAATAACATCATTTTTTTCAGGGGAATCGTAATTTCCTGCTGCCTTACATCCAATAATTACATCAGGTTTAAAATCTTTTAATGCAACATCAACCGGAAAATTATTGTACATACCGCCATCAAATAATAGTTTTCCGTTAATCTTTATTGGTTTAATAAAAAACGGGAAAGTCATTGACGCTCTTATAGCTTTTTCTAATTTCCCTTTTCGAAGTATAATTGCTTGGCTTGAATCAATGTCGGAAGCAACACATCTAAATGGGACATAAAGACTATCAAAATTATAATTTGCTGCTGCACTAGAAGAAGAAAATAATTCTAAAAAAGTAAAATCCATTTCATAAGGTGAAATAATATTTGTCGGCAATTTCGATATTATTTTTTTCTTATATGTAAAATGAACACTAATCCAGGATGAGTTTGGCTCATAATTTTTATAAAAATTTAAATAATCATTATTATTATTTCTATTCGACCATCTTTCAAATTCTTCAGAAGTAATAAATTCTTCAATTTGAAGTGGAGTATATCCACAAGCATAAAAACCACCAATAACCGCACCCATTGAAGTCCCTGCAATATAGTCAATAGGAATATTATTTTCTTCTAAAGCCTTTAAAAAACCAATGTGTGTTACTCCTTTGGCTCCTCCTCCACTTAATACAACTGCAACCTTTTGCCCGTAAATATTTCCAAGAAAAAATATAAAAACAAAAAGCGACAATATAGTTTTGTATCGTATTAAGGAAAACATCAGTTTAGTATTTAATTATTTAAGCATTTATCAATGTCCAACTATATTTTTAGTTGAACAATTATTTTTGTTCAAGGATATAAAATTAGATTAAATTTTTGATAAATAAAAAATCCCGTACACAAATAATGAGTACGGGATAGTGTTTATTGTATTAATTGACTCTTTAGAGTCTGTCTATAAAGCCTGATATATTTATAAAATTTTATATTTATGTTTTTGAATTTTAAATCTAAATCCTAAAATCTTAAATTGTTAAAGTGTGATTTTATAGACCGCCACTAATTAAACCATTTCTAAAGCATGTTCAATATCCTTAAGAATATCCTCAATATCTTCAATCCCAATTGCCAATCTAACAAGTCCGTCGGTAATGCCGGCTTTTTCTTTCTTTTCTTTTGAGATTTTTGAGTGAGTCATTGAAGCAGGGTGTTGAATCAAAGTTTCAACTCCACCAAGAGAAACTGCCAATAATGCAAGATGAACATTATTCATCATTTTTTTGCCTGACTCCAAACCACCTATTAAACCAAAGCTAATCATTGCTCCTGAACCGCTCATTTGTTTTTTAGCAAGTTCGTATTGTGGATGAGATTTTAATCCCGGGTATTTCACCCACTCTACTTTTGGATGAGCTTCAAGAAACTCAGCAACTTTTTGAGCATTTTGCTGTGCTCTATCAACTCTGATAGCAAGAGTTTTCAATCCTCTTCGTGTCATATAAGCCTGATGTGGATCCATATTTGGTCCCATATTTGCCATTACTCCTTTTAAGCTTTTATAATCTTCTTCTGTTTTTGCAATTACAATTCCTGCAACAATATCAGCATGACCGTTTATGAATTTTGTCATTGAATGCAAAACAATATCAGCACCAAGATCAAGAGGTTTTTGTATATAAGGACTACAAAAAGTATTGTCAACACAAACTGGAATACCTGCTTCATGAGCAATTTTTACAACAGCTACGATATCTGTAATTCCCATAGTTGGATTTGCAGGAGTTTCAAGATAAATAAGTTTTGTATTTGGTTTAATAGCTTTGCTGATATTCTCAACATCAGTTGTATCTACATATGAAGATTCTACTCCAAATTTTGCGAAAAGAGTTTCCATTACGGCTCTAGCTGGACCATAAACTGAATCAGTACTTATAAAATGACTTCCGGCTGAAAGATAATTCATATAAACCGTTGTGATAGCACCCATACCCGAACTTGTTGCAATTCCTTTATATCCATTTTCAAGTTCTGCAACTGTATTTTCCAAATCTTCTATTGTCGGGTTTCCAATTCTTGTATAAATATATCCGTCATTCTCTCCCGAAAAACATTTTGCACCATCATCGGCATCATCAAACGAAAATGTTGAAGTTTGATAAATTGGTGTTACTGCACTCTTTTTGCTACTTTTAATTCCACCAGCATGAATAAGCTTAGATGAAAATCCTGCATTTTTTGTTTCCATATTATTATTAATTTATTGATTTATTGATTTTTATTTTTTACAAAAATATTAATTTTATTTATATACTTATTCTCATTAATGGTAAACATAATAATTATGCTATTTTAACATGAGTTCTATTTCTTTCCTTTTATTTGACGAAAATGAACTGCTCCTTCTCTGGTCATACTTACTCCACATTTTTCGCATATCAGATTCCGGCATGGCACACCTGCTTTATGTTCGATTCGAGTGTTACATTTCGGACAAACACAATACCCCATGCTTTTCTTTCTAGTTCCAACCACGAAATTTTCACGACTCTTAGCAGCTCTCAACGATTCGTTGATATGTTCGATATTTGATGAATTGCAAACAGGGCATTTTGTTAATATTTTCGAAATTTTTGGTTTTCTAAATGTGCTTTGACAATCATTACATTTATACCAATTATCTTCAAAATCAACATTTCCTCCTTCAATAATTATTGATAAGGATTCGGTAAAAGCTTTGGCGATTTTTTTTCTTGCACTTTCGTAAATCCTTGTAAAAGTCGGGCGACTCACATTCATTCTTTTTGCTGCCTCTTCCTGAGAAAGATTTTCGTAATCAGCTAATTTTATTGATTCAAATTCTTCAAACAATAAATTAACCAACTCATTAACTTCTGCCCTGATTCCAAAAGGCTTAAACCCTTTTAAAAATGGCGGCTGATGCATTCTCCTGAATCTTTTTGGCCTTGGCATATTTCTCTTAAAATTTTTGCAAATATAATGAACATATGTTCATTAAGCAAGTAATTGGTTTTTTATTTAAATTATTCTATCATTCCAATTATACCCTCTGCTTCCATCAATCACCCATTTCCCATTTATTTATTAAATTTGCATTATGAATAATTTTTCTATTGATAATCAAATTTCCTTACTTAAAACGCTTTTTAAAAAATGGTCGGGTGATGATGCAAATCAGGTTTTTCCAATTCCTTCATCAGGAAGCAATCGAAAATATTTCAGGATAAAAAGCAGTAAATTAAATGTATTGGGAGTTTACAATAACAATTTGAAAGAGAATCTTGCTTTTATCGAATTTTCAAAACACTTTAAAAAGCATTCTCTAAACGTACCTGAAATCTATAGTGCTGATCTTGACAATAATATTTACCTGATTGAGGATTTTGGTGATGTCGATCTTTTTTCATTAATCAAAAAAGATAAAAATAAATACTCGACAGAAACCATTAATATTTATAAAAAATCTCTTGACGAGCTAATAAAATTTCAACTCACTGCAGGGAAAGAAATCAACTATGATTTTTGCTATCCACGTAAATCATTTGATAAGCAATCGATGCTGTGGGATCTTAATTATTTTAAATATTATTTTTTAAAACTTGCCGATATTCCATTCGACGAACAAGAACTTGAAAATGATTTTCACTTACTTATAAAGGTATTGCTTGAAGCAGATAATAATTATTTTATGTATCGCGATTTTCAGTCGAGGAATATTATGATACAAGAAAATTCACCATTTTTTATTGACTATCAAGGTGGAAGAAAAGGTGCTTTGCAATACGATGTGGCCTCGCTCCTATTTCAGGTTAGAGCTGAAATGCCAAGCAATATCAGGGATGAACTTCTTGATTATTATATCTCACAATTAAAAAAAGTTATAGTTGTTGATGAAAAAAAATTCAAAAAACATTATTATGCTTTTGTATATCTCAGATTAATGCAGGTAATGGGAGCTTATGGTTTCAGAGGCTTGTACGAAAAGAAAACGCACTTTGTTCAAAGTATTCCCTTTGCAATAAAAAACCTAAAATATTTACTAAAAAATCATCCTTTTCCTAAAGAACTTTCAGAGTTAAATTCCGCGTTAAAAAAACTACTTGCATACGACAAATTCGACACATCAAAACAAATACAAAATAAATTGTGCGTTAGTGTAAACAGTTTTTCTTTTAAAAAAGCTCCACCAACAGATTTGAGCGGCAATGGCGGTGGTTTTACTTTTGATTGCAGAGCACTTCCAAATCCGGGTATGTACGAGAAATACAGAGTATTTTCGGGAAAAGATAAAATAATAATCGATTATCTGGAAAACGAAAACGAGGTAAAAGAATTTGAGAAAAATGTATTTAAAATTGTTGAGCAATCAATTGAAAAATATATCGAAAGAGGATTTACTAATTTAATGATTAATTTTGGCTGCACCGGTGGGCAACATCGTTCGGTATTTTTTGCAGAAAAATTAACTAAACATATTAAATCAAAATATAAAATTAAAGTAGTGTTAAATCATTGTGAAAAAGACAACTGGAATATTATGTAGAACTGACATGATGGAATATTGGAGAGTTGGAGTATTGGATAGGAAAGCCAAACTCCTTCCCCTTATGGGGGAAGGTTGGGAAGGGGGTAATAGTATATGAATGCAATGATTTATGCAGCCGGTTTGGGTACCCGACTTAAACCATTGACAGAAAACAAACCCAAGGCACTAATCGAAGTTCAAGGAGTTACGTTGATTGAACGAGCAATAACAAAGCTTGCAAAATCAGGATTTGACAGGATTATAATAAATGTTCATCATCATGCCAAACAGTTGATTAATTTTTTGAATAATAATACTTTTAATGCACAGATAATTATTTCAAACGAAAGTTCCGAATTGCTGGATACCGGAGGCGGACTAAAAAATGCTGAAAGTTTTTTCGATAAAAATGAGGCTTTTTTGGTTTATAATGTTGATGTTATTTCTGATATTGATTTGAGAAAAATGTATAATTATCATATTTCTTCCGGAGCAATTGCAACACTTGCCGTTAGGAATCGTAACACCTCAAGATATTTATTATTTGATGAAAAAAATAATTTGACAGGATGGGAAAATATTAAAACCGGAGAACAAAAAATAAGTCGTAAAACAAAGGACAAATTATCGAGAAAAGCTTTTAGTGGAATTCATGTGATAAGCCCAAAGATATTTGATTTAATGACAAAAACAGGGAAATTTTCGATGATAGATGTTTATCTCGAACTTGCAAAAACTCAAATTATTAAATCCTTTATTCATGATGATACATTTTGGATGGACATAGGAAAAATTGAGAATTTGGAAATGATTAATAAATTAGATAAAATTCCAGAATGAATTTGGTTCTACATGTAATCTTAAGTAATGGATGAATGGATAATTGAATGATGAAATGCGTAAATGATATAATGAATAAATGTTTAAAATCCGCAAGTGTTTTTTGTTAGCAGCTATTTAAGCATTTTCGCATTCAGGCATTTAATCATTAAACAAAGAGAACAAAAAAAATTTAATAATAACAGAAAAAATGCAAGCTTTTCTTGACAAAACCGCAGATTACTTAATTAATGATATTGACGAAAATATTAGTGATGTTTGCGTCGTACTTCCAAACCGAAGAGCAAGTCTGTTCCTCAAAAAATATATTTCAAATAAAATAAACAAAGCTGTATGGTCTCCTGAAATATTCTCAATAGAAGATTTTATTTGCAAACTTTCGGGATACAGAATAATTGACCGGATATCTTTACTTTTTGAATTTTACGAAACTCATAAAACTGTTGAAGGTAAAAATGCTCAGGAATTTGAAAGTTTTATGGAATGGAGTTCGGTTTTATTACACGATTTTAATGAAATTGATCAATATTTGGTCGATGCTAAAAAAATATTTACTTATCTGACCGATTCTCAAGCTATTATTTTGTGGAATTTAGATAATTCGCCTCTAACCGAATTTCAGCACAAATATTTACGATTTTACAATTCATTGATAAAATATTATTCTCATCTGTCGAAATCACTTCTCGAAAAAAACCTTGCTTATCAAGGATTAGCATACAGAAAAGTAAATGATAATATTTCAGAAATCATTAAAAAATTAAAATGGAAAAAGATAGTTTTTGCCGGATTTAATGCACTTACAACAGCCGAAGAAAATATTATAGAAACAATTATTAAAGATTATAATGCGGAGATTCTTTGGGATGGGGATAATTATTATCTAAATGAATCAAACTCAGAAAAGAGTATTCAGGAAGCAGGTTATTTTCTTAGAAAAAATTTAAGTAAAAAATATTTTTTCAGTAAAAAATGGATTGGAAATAATTTCCACGACAGCGAAAAAGAAATAAATATTATAGGAGTTCCTAAAAATATCGGACAAGCAAAAATATGCGGAAACATTCTTTCGAATAATAATTTTATTGGTGAAAAAATAGCTAAAACAGCCATCACTCTGGCAGACGAAAATCTTTTAATGCCAGTACTTAATTCCATCCCCAACAGCATAAATGCTATGAACATCACAATGGGATTGCCGTTACAATTAACACCTCTCGCCGATTTATTTGATTCAATTTTTTTGATGCACGAAAATGCCAAAAAACTCAGAAAAGCCAGGGGAGCAAAAGTGGAAAAATTTTATCTGCATGATATTCTAAAAATTATTCAACACTCTTTTATTTCAGGATTTCCTGAAGTTTTGCTTGGAATTACCGACAAAGAATTAAATTCTATTAAACAAGATTTGGTAAAATCGAATAATATGTTTCTTACTAAAGAAGAAATAATTAAACATTATTCTCTTTGTCCTGATTTTGGTCAGAAAAATATTGGTGAATTTTTTTCGACCTGGAGCCAAGTATCTTCAACACTTAAGAACTTCAATAATATAATAAAACTGCTTAAAGAATCTTTAATAAAACAAAAGCAAAACACAACAAACGATTATAAAGTCGAGATGGAATATCTTTTCAATTTTTCGTTGATAATTAAAAGATTGAAAGAACTCTCCGAAGAATTTACCGCAATAAAAACAAACAAATCCTTGCGATTACTATTTAAACAAATTGTAAGATCATCAACAATTCCATTTTTTGGCGAACCTTTAAAAGGGTTACAAATAATGGGAATTCTTGAAACCAGAACTCTGGATTTTGAAAATCTCATTATGCTATCGGTAAACGAAGACATAATTCCAAAAGCAAAAAGTCAGAACTCTTTTATTCCTTTCGAGATAAAAAGGATTTTTAAATTGCCAACTTATAAAGACAGAAATGCAGTTTATGCCTATCATTTTTACAGACTTTTACAGCAAAGTAAAAAAGTCTATTTATTATATAATACTGAATCAGACACACTTGGTGGTGGCGAAAAAAGTAGGTTTATTAATCAGATAATTAATGAATTAGAAAAGTACAATCCGAAGATAAAAATTAATGAGAAAATTCTTGCATTATCGCCCATGAATGAAAAAAGCAATCAAAACATTAAAATTAAGAAGACAAAAGATGTTCTTGAAAAGATAAGGAAAAAAGCAGATTCCGGATTTTCGGCAAGCTCATTAAACACATATATTAATTGCCCATTACAATTTTATTTTAAAGATATTGCAAAAATTAGAGAAATCGAAAATATTGAAGAAACAATTGATGCAGCCACTCTTGGAAGTGTAATTCACAAAGTTTTAAAAGTATTATTCGATCCTTATAAAAATATTATTCTTCATCAATCTGACATAGAAAAAATGAAGAAAGAGGTAGACTCGGTTCTAAATAAAGCATTTGAAGATGAATATAATTCTGGCAATCTTAATTTTGGAAAAAATCTGTTAATTGTACATGTTGCAAAAAATTTTATTAATAATTTTTTGAAATCCGAAAAGGAATTTTTTATTAAACAAAGTGCATTAAACAATCAAGTTTTGATTAAACATCTTGAAGAAAAATTCAAATCAACAATAACTTTCAATAATGATAAAATAACCGCAAATATTATTGGAGCAATAGACAGAATTGATCTAGTTGGAAACACTTTGCGAATATTAGATTATAAAACCGGAAACATTGAAAATAAAGAGCTTAACCTGAAAGACTGGGAAAAACTAAAAACTAATACAACTTTAAGTAAAAGTTTTCAACTTTTAATTTATTCATGGCTATATTTTAAAACTTATTCTTTTAGCGAACAAACTACTGAAGCTGGAATAATTCCACTTAGCAAAATCAGTCAAGGGGTACTTAAAATAAAGCTCCCTGACAAAGCTGAGATTAATCACGAATCAATCCAAATTTTCGAAAACGAATTAAAAAATATTATCTCTGAAATCTTCAATCCTGAGGTTGAGTTTAAACAAACACAAGAAGCGGATAATTGCAAATACTGTGCTTATAAAGTTATATGTGGCAGGTAGCAACAAAGCAAAAAAAGACACCGCAAATTCAATAACTTAACACAGAAAATCAAAAAATACATTCTAAATGTTGAATAAAATCAACAATTGATACTTATAGTCCGTAGATTTATAATCATCAAATTACCATATTTGCAATTTATTTTAAGAAACGAAATATTGCATAAAATATGGTTGAGGAGATATTTTTAAAGAAAATAGGTAAACGTATAAGGAAACTTAGATTAGAAGAAAGTTTATCTCAAGAAAAATTAGCATTTCAAAGCAATCTTGACAGAACATATATAGGTTCAGTAGAGCGTGGAGAACGAAATATTGCAATAATAAATTTAAACAAAATTGCAAAAGCTTTAAATATTTCTGTTTCAAAATTATTAGAAATAGAACTATGAATAAAGACTTTAAGATTCCACCAAAAAAATCAAGTGATTTAACATCACCAAAGAAATTAATAGAAACATTGAAAATTCTAATTGGAACAGAATTTAAACTTACAGGTAAAACTAGAACTGATGGTTCAAATATAAGGAAATTAGTAGCGTCAGTATTAGAACAAAATACATTGCCTGAAAAAGCAGAAAGTAATGAATATGAGATAATTCCACCTAAGAGTAAAGGGATACCAAAAATAACAAGAGAGTTTATTGATACGTATATGGTTACGAGTGGAAAAACTTATAATTTACAAGTATGGAATAGAATGCCTGCAAGTAAAATGCTTTTAATAAAATTAGAAGGTGATGACAGTTTAAAATGTAGTGATGTTAGATTTATTTTTGTTAGAATTAATGTTGAAAAAGAAATAATATCATCAATTTTAATTTTAACTCCTGAATATATAGAAGCTAATTTTGGGAAGTTTGGGAAGCCAACAATAAAACATCAATTACTAATATCTTCAAAAGTAAGAGCTGATATTTATGCAAGTGAAGAAAAAATACTTTTTTTCCCTGATACTAAAAAACTCACATACTTATTGAAGCACGATTTTGAACCTCCAAAAAATAATATGATAGATGAACCTTCTGCACAAGAGATATATTCATTAGAATTTCTTAAAGAAAAAATTGCCAAGGTATTAATTGGAGAAAAACTGGAATCAGATGCGACTAAAAATAGAGGACAAGCCTTAGAACGCAGAGTTCTGGAATTACTCGATTATCCAAATTATAAAAAGGAGCAATTATATGGTGCTTTCCCAGATATTAGAAATCAACTTTTAGAAGTAAAAGTACAAGATTCACCAACAGTAGATTTAGGAAAGTTTTCGCCCGAATTTGAAGAGATTATTATCGAAGATCTGAATTTAACAACTCACGATGTTAGATACCTTATTGCATTAACTAATTCTGAAACTGAAATCATTGATGGAATAATACTTGTTCCAGGAGCTAAACTTGGTGAAGTGTTTTCATATGTCAGTTCTCAAAGTTACAAATGTCAAAGGTCGATACCAATTGATTTTTTTGACAAATTTGAGGGACAGTCAGTTTTTAATCCAAAGTATATATTGGATTAACTTTAAAAGCATTCGCGACAGCTTCTTCTAACTCTTTTAAAATTGTTTCAGATACAGTTGGTTTTGAATGAATTTTTTTAACAATTTTAATAATTCTATTTGATTCTATTGAATTAAATTTAGGTAAAGGATAATTCTCAACATATTGAGAGAAATATCTTCTTCGTCCTGAGTATAATTTATTATTGAATACTAAATCGTGATATTTTGTCATTAGCTTGGAGTTCGCAATTCCTTGAATTAATAAAAGCTTATCCTTATCCTCTTCTTTATCAGCGACAATCCAATAACAATTACCATTAACTATTTTTTGTGTATTGTCAAAATGAAATCTCGGTTCTACACTAATATCAGGAAAAACTAATTTAGGTAATTGCCAAAAAGCAGGATTTTGAGGAACCCATATTTCATACCATTTTCTCCCAGCATCTATTAAATATTTTCTGCTTTTTAATTTTTCTTCGTATTTTAAGAAATATTTTTCTGACTTAGGGTAATCTTTTAAATCAATAGTTTTCTTCTTTCCTTGTTCTGAAAAATGAGGATATAATACTTTTAATTTCTTTTTATTGGAAACACCCCAAGGTTTAATATTTTCCTGAGAAATTAAATCTTTTAATAATTCATCTTCTGGTTTTGTCCCATTTAATTCTTCCCACTTATCGCTAATGAATATTTTATCCGCTGTTGTTTTAATTCCAACACGAACTTTAAAACTGTCTTTAATAATAGAATTTGAAGCATTATTAATTTTAGAAATCCATTCAGCTTCTTTTTCAGAAAGCATCGTCCACGAATTATCTATTGTTTTTCCCAGTTTTAATATACCAGTAGATTTTTTATATCTTTTGTCGTTAACTGAAAAATAACCATTCTTATCTGTATTTAAAATATCGAAAATGGAAGACGATTCTATTAACTCCCCATTATATCCATTTAATTTTTCATAAATTTTAGAAAAAGAACTATTATTATTTATGGGGTTAGATTTCTTTTTTCCAATAAAAATTGCAGGTAAGACCGCAGCATCAAACAGTTTAGTATCCCCTAAATCAATTACTTCAAGTATTTCATAGTTTACATTCAAAAATTTACGAATACTTTCTCCACTTTTAGTTGATAAATAACGGTTTGATGTAATTACTCCAATTATTCCGTTTTCTTTTAATGCATGTGTCATTGATATAAGAAAAGGATAGTATAAATCAACTCTACCTTTTAAATTAAATTTTTTAGCTAATAATTGAGCTTTTTCCGAACCTAATATTTGAGTTCTTACATAAGGGGGGTTCGCTATAATAATATCTGCGAATTCACTAATTAATTTACTATTTTTATCAAAAAGGGATAGTTGTTTATTATCTATATTAATAACTTCTAAAAAATCAGCGTGTGTTAAATTAGCATTAGTAATTTGATTATTTCTTGTTAGTTTTTCTTTTGCAATAGAAAGAAAATCAATATTTGAATCGAATCCATAAAGTTTAAACTGCTTGTTTGTTTTTTGTAGACTACTTGATATTGCCATTAATAAAGCACCATCACCACAAGAGGGGTCTAAAACTTTTAAATCATCACTATCTTGATAACTTAAAAGTTTTTCGGAAAGAAAGTTTGCTAAACCAACAGGAGTAAACGTAGCCCCTGTTTGTTTTATATGTTCAAAATCAGTATTCATTTCTCGTTAATTAGAATATTGCACAAAGATACTTATAATCATCACACAAAGCAATGATTTTTTTGTATTTTTGAAAAATAAAAGATATAAATTACGAGGAGAGGAAGCTCAATTGCTAACAAAAGTCATACCCAATAAGGGTTTTAGTGGTAAATAGAAATTAAATGCAAGTGATGAAAATTAGTAATGAATTTCCTCGTAGCCGAGCTGATGATGTATCAATAAAAATAAAAGATTTTATATTCGCTGCAAGCAGCGGTGTATTAATCTCATTTATCACGCTACGCTGCACTATCGGGATTTGTTCAGCTTACATATTTCAATGCACTTCGTTTTTGAAATTTGAGTTTCACAAATAATAAATTGAAAAGAAAAGGCTTCAAAACACCTTACCGGGCATAGCCAAATCGGTAAATAATCATTATTTCCAGAAACATTATTTTAGCATTTAATTATTTTAGCATTTACTAACATTAGGAACAAAAAGAATATTTAAATATATTAGGATTAACGTTAATTTTCATTATTTTTGTTTTATTATTAAATTTTTTATTTTTTAATAAAAAGCCAAATTATTATGAGTATTGATGATATAAATAAATTCAACATTCTTATTGTTGATGATAGAGAAGAAAACTTACTTACACTTGAAGGTATTCTAGAGAATCCTGAATTAAATATCATTAAAGCAAGTTCAGGAAACGAAGCATTGGGTTTACTGCTTGAATATGAAATTTCCATGATTTTGCTGGATGTACAAATGCCCGAGATGGATGGATTTGAAACTGCAGAAATAATTCGCAGTAATGAGCGAACTAAACAAATACCAATAATTTTTGTTACTGCTATAAGCAAGCAGCGAGAGCATGTTTTTAGAGGATATAAAACAGGAGCAATTGACTATTTATATAAACCTCTTGACCTTGAAATACTCCGTAATAAAATTTTATCCTATATTGATTTCTTTAAACAAAAGTTTGAAGTAGAAAAAACAAAAAGAGAACTGGAAAAAACTATTTTAGAGCTTAACAAAGCCAAACAAATAGCTGAAGAAGCAACATTAACTAAAAGTTCATTTTTAGCTAATATGAGCCACGAAATACGAACCCCCTTAAATGGTATTATTGGTATGGCTAATTTAGCATTAATGGATGAAAATAATACCGAAAGTCAAAAAGAACATATTGCTGATATTAAACAATCCGGAGAATCTTTGCTTGATATAATTAACGAAATTCTTGATATTTCAAAAATTGAGGCAGATAAACTTGTTCTCGAAGAAGTTGAGTTTAGCATTAGAAATATTCTTGAAAAAATTAAAAAATTATTATCAGTAAAAACACTAAGTAAAGAGCTTGATTTTAATCTTAATATAACATCAGATGTTCCTGATGTTATGATGGGTGATCCACTGAGAATTCGACAAATATTAATCAATTTAGTTGGTAATGCAATAAAATTTACTAATAAAGGATCAATAACAATAAATGTAAAACTACTTAAAAAAGAGGGTGATAAAGTAACTATTAAATTTTCTGTTGAAGACACCGGTGTTGGAATATCTAAAAATAAAATCCAAAATCTGTTTGAATTATATAATCAAGTTAATAAATCAACATCCCGTACACATGGTGGAACAGGATTAGGACTATCAATTTCAAAGAAACTTGTTGAAATGATGGACGGCACAATTAATGTAGAAAGCGAAATCGGAAAAGGAAGTAAATTTTATTTTATTTTAGAATTACAGGAAGGAAAAAGTAATGGAGTAAAAGAAATAATTCCACAAAAAAAGAATGAAGAAAAAACAAAAAAAACACCCTCCAAAAAACTTTCAATACTAATTGCTGAAGACCAAATAATTAACCGCAAAATAATTACTGAATTTTTAAAAAAGGAAGGACATGAAGTTACTGTTGCCGAAAACGGAAAAATTGCTTTAGAAAAAGCTAAATTAAAAAAGTTTGACATTATTTTTATGGACATTCAAATGCCTGAAATGGACGGACTGAAAGCAACTAAGTTAATCAGGAAATTTGAAAAAGACAATAACATTAATACCCCAATCGCAGCAATGACTGCTCATGCAATGAAAGGTGACAAGGAAATATGTCTTGCAGCAGGAATGAATTACTATATTTCAAAACCTATTAATCCTCACGAACTTTATTCTGTACTTGAAAAATCTCAAAAGACAAAACACTAAGAAAAATTAAAATTATTGTTATTGATGCTAATCCTTAATTAAATGTAAAAATGAATAATAATATTGGTTTAAATAAATATAAGAAATTAGTTAAAGCAAATTTATACATTGGATTAGGAAAATCATTATTAATTTGGTTTCTTGCTATTTCGTTTATTCCCCTCGTTATTATTAGTTTTATCAATTACTTAAGTACATATATTGGACTTACCACAATTGCTGAAAATTCTCTTTATACAAATTCACAACTTCGAGTTGAATATTTAGAATCTTATTTTGAAAATACTGTCAATTTCGTTGAAATTCAATCTGAAGATAAATCAAATATTGATTTTTTTAGCTCATTAGAAACCAACTTTCAAAACAGTAAACTTTCACTAAACAAATATGTTAATACAAATAAATGGGATAAACTTACAAATAAAAAACGTTCTTATTTTCAAAATATATTATCTAAAAACGAATACCATAATCTCTATTTCATTGACATAAATGGAAATATTCTGTTTAAGACAAAAAAAGAAAATGATTTGGGATCTAACATTTTTAACACAGAAAATTTACAGACATTACTTGCAAAATCGTGTAAAAAAGCAATTGATACAGATAAAACAATTTTTTCTGATCTTTGTTTTCATCAAAGTTCCGATCTTCTACCTTCCGGTTTTATTATAAAAACCATGATTAATGAAAATGGAGAAAAATTTGGTTTATTTATTCTTCAAATTAATATTGATAAAATTAATCACATTATTCAAAATAATTTAGAATTTGGTGAAACAGGTGAAACATACATCGTTGGTAAAGATTTATTGTTTCGGTCTGCAACCCGCTTTGATGATAATTCAATAATTCTGACAAAAAAAGTAACAAACGACAAAGCTCTTAATTGGCAAAAACTTGCAAAGAATAAAAACAACAAACAATACATTAAAAACTCTGAACTTGACATTGAAAAAGTTACAATCTACCTTAATAACAAAGGGAAAAACGTATTAGGTATTTATCGTAATTTAAGTTTTTTAGACAAATTGGGAGTTCAATGGGCATTAATAGAAGAAGTTGAACATGATGAAGCTTATGCATATGCAAAAAAATTATCAGATATTGCAAAAGTTTCTTTTATTGTAACTATAATCATAGTTTTCTTTATTGCAATACTAGTCACTCGAAAGTTTGTCAATCCTATTAAAAAGATTTCCGCATGGGCAAAAGAAGTTGCACAAGGTAAACTAATAAAAAAAACTATTGATGCTCCCAAAAATGAAGTTGGAGAGATAGTTAGCTCTTTTAATAATTTGGTTGATTCACTTCATTCATATGCCGCAGTGAGCGAATCTGCAGCACTTGGTGATTACCCAAAATCAATAAAAATAAGAAGTGAAGACGACATACTTGGAAAATCAATGAGTACAATGATTAATAGCTTCAAGGAAGTTGTTCATCAATCAAATCAAATTGCAAAAGGGGATTATTCAACTAATATTACTCCCAGATGTAAAAATGATACTCTTGGAATTTCACTTTTTGAAATGACGAAAACACTCAGAGAAACATCAGAAGAAATTAAAAATCAGGATTGGTTAAAAACAGGACTCAATGAACTTGAAACAAATCTTAGTGGATTAAAAGATATAAATAAACTTACTGCTGAAGTTATTACTTTTCTGGTAAAATATCTTAATTCTCAAATTGGGCTTATCTATCTCTCCAAAGAAAATGAAATTCTTGAACTTAGTTCAGATTACGCTCTTAAAAATAAAAAAGGACATCTTAAATATAAATTTGGTGAAGGACTTATAGGACAAGCAGCAAAAGAAAAAGAAAAAATATTGTTCGTTGATAATAACGACGAACTTCCTGATTTGGATATTGGTATTGGAAATAAAACACTTAAAAATTATATTATTACTCCTTTAATCTTCGAAAACACAGTTATAGGTGTAATTCTTATTGGTTCTGTAAATAATTATTCAGAACTTCAACAGTCTTTTATTGACATTTGTACCGAAAGAATTGCAATAGCAATAAACACAGTTCAGTCACATTCACACGTTGAACTGCTTCTCGAACAAACCCAGGAACAAGCTGATGAATTAACTGTTCAACAAGAAGAATTAAGACAGGCCAATGAAGAACTTGAAGAACAAACAAAAGCACTAAAAACTTCAGAAGAAAATTTAAAAAATCAACAAGAAGAACTTCGTGTAATTAACGAAGAACTTGAAGAAAGAACTAACGATCTTGAAATTCAAAGAGATAATATCAACAAGAAAAACCTCGAGCTTGAAAAGGCCCAAATCGAAATTAATCAGAAAGCTAATGACCTTGAGCAAGCAAGCAGGTATAAATCTGAATTTCTTGCAAATATGTCACATGAACTTCGTACACCTTTAAACAGCATACTTGTTCTATCACAATTACTTGCATCCAATAAAAAAGAACATCTTAACGAAAAAGAAATTGAGTATGCAAAAACAATAAATACATCAGGTTCCGACCTGCTTGATCTTATAAATGAAATTCTTGACCTTTCGAAAGTTGAGTCAGGAAAAATTGAACTTTATATCGAAAAAGTTTATTATAACGATATTAAGGATTCAGTTACTCGAACTTTTAAACCCTTTGCAGATGAAAAAGGTATAGACTTAGAAATAAATATTAGTGAAAACCTGAATGAATATATACGGACTGATTTTCAACGGATGTATCAGATAATTAAAAATTTACTTTCAAACGGGATTAAATTCACAAAAAAAGGAAGTGTAAAACTAAATATAAGCAGAGCAAATAAAAAAACAAAATTTACGTCATCAAAACTGAAAGCTGAAGAAACAATTGCCTTTTCAGTAGTAGATACTGGAATAGGAATACCAAAAGAAAAACAACTAGCAGTCTTTAATGCTTTCCAACAAGCAGATGGTACAACAAGCAGAAAATATGGAGGTACAGGTCTTGGACTTACAATTTCAAAAAACTTTGCAAAATTACTTGGAGGTGAACTTCATTTAGAAAGCGCTGAAGGAAAAGGAACAATATTTACTTTATTTATTCCTGAAACCATCGAAAAAAACAAAATAGATGAAACAACAGCTCCTTCCATTACTGAAAGCATAAAAGTTGAAAAATTAAATTATGATAAGAAAGTCGAAAGCAAAATAATTACCAAAACCAATCAATTTCAACCTTTAATCCCTCTAGAAAAAATTGATGATAGAGACAGAATAGAATCAGGAGATGATTTTATTTTGATAATTGAAGATGACTTAAATTTCTGTCAAATACTTGTTGATCTGGCTCATGAAAAAGGTTTTATGTGTATGATTGCCTTGGATGGAGAAACGGGCTTACACTATTCCGATTATTACATCCCAAGTGCTATTATTTTAGATCTTGGATTACCCGGAATTGATGGTTATGAAGTTATGAACCGCTTAAAGAAAAATATAAATACTCGACATATTCCGGTTCATATTATCTCAGCTTCCGATAAATCTCTCAAGGCAATGAAAATGGGTGCAATTGGATTTCTGCAAAAACCTGTTAATGAAAGCAAACTCAATGATGTTTTCAAGAAAATTGAAAATATAATTTCAAAACCAATTAAAAAAATATTAATAGTTGAAGATGAAGAATTAATGCGAAAAAGCATTGTTAATCTACTCGGAGATGGTAATGTTTTAATAACTGCCGTAGAATCGGGAGAAGAAGCATACGATCTTTTAAAAAAGAACAAATATGAATGCATGGTTCTTGATCTTGGACTTAAAGAACTTTCAGGATTTGAGCTTCTTGAAAAAGTAAGAAAACACAAAAAAAGCAAAGATTTACCGGTTATTATTTATACAGGAAAAGAACTTTCGAAGGAAGATGATGAAAAACTACAAAAATATGCTGACAGCATAATTTTAAAGGGTGCACGTTCATTCGAACGGCTACTTCAGGAAACTACACTTTTCCTTCACCAGGTTGAATCAGACATGCCGATAGACAAACAAAAATTATTAAATATCTTTCATCAAGATGAATCGGTTCTTGTAAACAAAAAAATTCTTATTGTTGATGATGACATGCGTAATGTTTTTGCTCTTTCCAGTGTTCTTGAAGAAAGAAAAATGACTGTGATAGTTGGAAAAAATGGTAAGGAAGGAATAGATAGATTAAAAACAACTCCAGATATCGATTTAATATTAATGGATATTATGATGCCCGAAATGGACGGTTATGAAGCAATATCAATCATCAGAAAATTTGATAAATTTAAAGACATCCCAATAATTGCTTTAACAGCAAAAGCAATGAAAGGAGACAGAGAAAAGTGTATTGCGGCAGGAGCTAATGAATACCTTTCAAAACCAATAATCGAAGAAAAGTTAATATCATTATTAAGAGTTTGGCTTTATAAATAATATGAATAAAGAAAATATAAACGATAATATTAATATTGAAATCAAATTATTATTAGAAGCCATTTTTACTAAATATGGTTATGATTTCAGAAATTACGGAAAAGCTCATATTAGAAGACGAATTTTGCACTGCCTAAACACTTCAGGTCTTAGCAGTATTTCCGAAATCCAACATAAAGCTTTATATGATCATGATTTTTTTGAATTGATTTTACGCGATCTCTCTATTAACGTAACCGAAATGTTTCGGGATCCTTCTTTTTATAAATTTTTTAGAGAAGAGGTTGTACACATTTTAAAAACTTATCCTTTTATAAAAATTTGGCATGCAGGCTGCTCTACAGGTGAAGAAGTTTATTCCATGGCTATACTTTTACAGGAAGAAGGACTCTATGATAGAACTCAGATATATGCAACTGACTTCAACAAAGTTGTTTTGCAAACAGCTAAAGAGGGAATTTATCCGATAAGTAAGATTAAAGAATTTACATATAACTATCAGAAAGCCGGTGGAAAAAATTCGTTTTTTGATAATTATACTGCAAAATACGAATCTGTAATTTTAAATAAATCATTAAAAAAAAATATGGTCTTTGCTGAACATAATCTTGTTACAGATAATGTATTTGCTGAGGTTAATGTTGTGATTTGTCGAAATGTTTTAATATATTTTGATAAAGAACTCCAAAACAGAGTTTTCAATCTTTTTGAAACAAGCCTGATTAACGGAGGCTATCTTTGTTTAGGTTCAAAAGAAAACCTTAGATTTTCTAATAATTTTAGAAAATTTTCGATTGTAAGCGATAAAGAGAGAATATACAAGAAAAAGTTGAGAATTAGAGGAAAGTGATAAAATAGGCAACAAGCAAACTGAAAACTGAAGAATAATACTAATTATTTTTGGATAAAAAAACTGTACATAAAATGCAATATCAAGCGATAGTAATTGGAACTTCCGCTGGAGGACTAAATGCTTTAAAAGTATTATTCTCATTATTGTCGAATGATTTCAGTATTCCTATTCTTGTTGTTCAACACATTAGTTCTCATTCTGACAACTATTTAACCACATATCTAAACAACCTCTGCAATCTTAACATAAAAGAAGCTGATGATAAAGAAAAAATAAAACCAGGATATGTTTATTTTTCTCCACCCAATTTTCATATGATGGTTGAGGATGATAAAAGCATTTCATTTTCGGTTGATCAGAAGGTTAACTTTGCAAGACCTTCTATTGATGTTTTATTTGAAACTGCTGCTTATGCTTATTGTCCTGCATTAATTGGGATTGTACTTACAGGAGCAAATAATGATGGTGCAAAAGGTTTAAAATTAATTAAGGATAATGGTGGATTAGCAATTGTTCAAAATCCAAAAACAGCTGAAGCTAAAGCAATGCCACAAGAGGCAATAAAAACTTCTAAGACTAATAATATCTTGGAATTAGAAAAAATAGTGGAGTTATTAAACAAACTTGATAAAGATCAGAAAAAAAATATTATTAACTGATAAATTTTTAATAGAAGATAAATTTTGCTAATTAATCAAAGTTTTATTTATCTTTGAATATCGAAAACAAATTATGTCTATTGCAAAATTAAATAATTTAAACATTTATTACGAAGTTCATGGTGAGGGAGAGCCATTGATACTTATAGCCGGATTTACTGCCGATAGTCAAAGCTGGCAATTTGTAATTAAAGATCTTTCAAAACACTTTAAAGTAATAATCTTTGATAACAGAGGTGTTGGAAGAACTGAAGCTACCGATCCACCTTATACCATTGAACAAATGGCAGATGACACAAAAAGCCTGATGGATTATTTGAATATTCATGCTGCACATGTTTTAGGACATTCAATGGGTGGTTACATAGCACAAAAACTTGCAATAAAATATCCTGAAAGAGTATATAAATTAATACTTTGCAGTACTTCTCCTTATGCTACGCAAAGAAATAATATTTTATTTCAAGGCTTATTAGAATTATCACAAAATGGAACTAATAAAAAGCTATTGTGGAAAATATTCTTACCATGGTTATATACAATTAAAAGTATTAATAAAAGTAATTTTGTAAATTCTTATTTAAAATTTGTTCTGGATTATCCTTATCAGCAAACTCAAAAAGGTTTTGAAGGACAAATCCATGCAATTACAAATTTTAATGTAATAGATGATTTATCAAAAATTCAATCCGAAACTTTAATTTTAGTTGGTGAAGAAGATATCCTTTTTCCTCCACAAGAAGTTGATAAATTATATAAAGGCATCACCCGAGCAACCTATCCTGTGTATGTAGAGCAAGCAGCTCATTCTATTCATAACGAAAGACCAAAAGACTTTTATCACACAGTTATAGGATTTATCTTTAAATTTGTGAGGTAGATTGCTTGATTCTGGAGACCGGATACTTACTCCTTTTTCTTCACATTTCTCAATCTCTCATCTCCCCTTCACTAAAAACAAGAGCCTCATAAATATATATCTCGGCATCTTTCCATCCATTCCATCCGATTCCTGCTTTATCTCTTGAACAATGCCCAAGAAATTCTTCTTTTGTCCAAGCTGTTTCTATTGCAACCTGAGGAAGAAATGTTCCTGATAGCGAACCCTTTTTAATATATATTCCATGTTTTCCCATTATAATTTCATCAATGGAATCTATTTTTTTTAATGGCGTTAAAACAGAAATTTCAATTTCCAGCTCATCAATTTCATCAGATGCTACTTTTGGAAAACGATAATCATTTACTGCTGCTTCAACTGCCATTTGTTGAATAATTTTATAAAGTGGTTCGTTCTCAACAAATCGTCCGATACAACCACGCAATTGCTTTTCTTTATGCAAAGTAACAAATGCTCCACAATGTTCTTTTAATTTATCTGTGAGCTCTCCTGTATCTATTTCAGTAATTTTACCTTCGTTTATATATTTTTCGATTGTATTTCGTGCAATTTTCAATAAAACCTTTTTTTCAGATCTGTTAAGAAATTCCATCTGTTCTGTTTTTTCAGAAATACTATTATCACAAACTGAAATTGCGTAATATCCAACAACACTTGATTTATCACCGAAAGCAGCATCCCCTGAATTTAAATATTGAATTTGAGAGTATTCAAAATCATTATTATTTTTTGTAAGATAAAGTAAGGAATAAACAGAACTCCATCCGCATAAACTTGTTGCCAAATCACTAATACCCATTTTGCTGTTTTCTCTGAGGGTATTATGCAGCTCTTTTACTGAATTTGAACATATTGCTTCAGCAGTTCTTTTGTCTATCTTTATTGCATCTTCGTATTTAGGATAATGAGAAAAATCAGAAGAAAAAATAAACAAATTCCTTTCATTAAAGTATGATTTTAGTGCATCAGCAATTTTTTTGCAATCAGCAGGATCCTGTGTTCCAATAACAATTGGAATAATCAGAGATTCATTTTTTTTTCTATACTGTAAAAATGGTAATTGAACCTCCAGGCTATGTTCATTTGAATGCGCTCTACTGTTAAAAGTAAATATTTCATTTTCATTAATCAATTTATCCGCCAAATCAAAATCTACTTTAACCATTCCTAAAGGTGTAATATAATTTCCTCTATTATAAATTGATGCTCCTGAAAATGACACATTATGACTTGAGGCGATAATAAAAATATTATCATAATCCCTATCCCAGTTAACCTGGTTAAACGCTGAGGCAGCAACTTCACCGGAATACGCATAACCGGCATGGGGAGAAATAATTGCCAATGTGTTTTTATTTTTTATTGGTAATGCTTTTCCAAATAAATCTTTTAAAACGCTTTTCAACTTTATTGCATCTGATTGATAAAACCTTCCGGCAGCAACAGCTTCGCGGTTAATAATTTTTCTTTGCATATCTTTTTCTTGTGAGTTGCAATTAGTTATAAACAAAAAAATCAATAAATTTATTAATAGAATTCTAATTTTTCGATTCATAATTTATTATATTCGTATGATATTTAAAATCAAGATTAATGAGCAAATATACGAAATTTGAAATAGAAATAAAAACGTATTTAATATTAAGTTTGGAGTGCTTAAATTCTAAAACACTTGTATTTGTTTAAATATCAAGGTAAAATAATAGCAATTAGCATTTTTAATTTATCATTAAAATAGAAAGAATGAAAATTTTATAGTTTTATTAATTTAGCTCAATATAAATTATTGTCATTTATAGAAGAAATGAAATTATCATCACATAATATTATCAAATTATCAATAATAATAACTGGTATAACAGCTGTTATCACGCAGATAATTCTTTTGCGGGAATTTCTTTCAGTTCTGTTTGGCAACGAATTAGTTATGGGGATTATTCTTGCTAACTGGATGTTGTTGACAGGAGCTGGCGCATATCTCGGGAAATTCTTCAGTAAAATCAAAAATAAAATCTCAATTATTATTTCTTTGCAAGTTATCCTTGCTATAATGCCAATTATTACTGTTTTTACTCTTAATGTTTTAAAAAATATCGTTTTTCCTGTTGGAAGTATGCTTAGTCTTTTCGAAATAATTTTTAGTTCCTTCATTTTGTTAATTCCTTTCTGTGTTTCATCAGGAATTGCATTTACAATATTTAGTATCGAAATTTCTAAAAATTCAAATAGCATAAATAAAGTATATTATTTAGAATCTTTGGGAAGTTTGATTGGCGGAATATTATTAAATTTCATATTATTATTTTTCTTTTCGGCATTCCAGATACTCACAATAATTCTTACAATAAACTTTCTTGCAGCAATACTTTTGGCAATCAAAAATAAGATGACATTAGCTGGAACTATCACTCCTATTATCTTTTTGATTTTTCTAACTATAATCCTAAAATTCGACTTAGAAGAAGCTTCTCTTTCTCAACTTTATAAAGGACAAAACATTATTTATTCCCAAGAAAATCAATATGGGAAATTATTTGTTTCAAAAACAGATGAACAGTTAAATTTTTATGAAAACGGTGTCTTACTATTCTCAACAAATAATATCATTGAAAATGAAGAATCTGTCCATTATGCAATGCTTCAACATCCAGCTCCGAAAAATATATTACTAATTTCCGGTGGGGTTTCAGGAAGAATTAAAGAAATTTTAAAATATCAGATATCAAAAATTGACTATCTGGAAATAAACCCCGGAATAATTGAACTTGGAAATACTTTTGGTTTCATCCCTAAAATCATGAAACTAAATATTATTAACAAAGATGCCCGACTTTTTATTAATGAAACACAAAACAAATATGATGTTGTTTTGATGAATTTACCTGAACCTACAACAGCACGTATTAACCGATTTTATACTTTTGAATTCTTTTCGGAAATAAAGAAAAAACTTAATAATAATGCGGTAATTTCTATCTCCCTAAACTCATCACAAAATTATTTAAGCAAAGAAGAAATAAATACAAATTCGATAATTTTCAACACCTTAAAAACATGCTTTAAAAATGTTAAAATTATTCCGGGCAATCGTAATTATTATATTGCATCTGATACAAATTTGAGCCTTCAGATTACCAGATTAGTTAATAATAAGCGAATTGAAAATGACTACGTAAACGACAGTTATCTGGATGATGAACTTATAAAACAGAGAAGCGAATTTATTAAAAACTCTCTCTCTACAAAAAGCAAAATTAATAAGGATTTCAAGCCAATTTCATATTACGGTCAGTTATTATTGTGGATGAGTTATTTTAAAAATAATATCTTGTTTATTTCAATATTGGTTTTAATATTTTTAGTTTTCATTTTAATGAAGATAAACATTATTAGTGTTGGACTTTTTGCAGGAGGTTTTGCAGCATCATCTGCAGAAGTAATAATCCTGATTTCTTTTCAGATAATTTACGGATATGTTTATCACATTATTGGAATAATCATCACTTTATTTATGGCAGGTTTAGCAATTGGGTCATATTTCCTGCCAAAGTTTTTCAAAGAATTAAACAAAAATCATTTCATTAAACTTCAATTTATAATTGGGATTTACATAATTATTTTACCCTTAATAATTATTTTATGCAGCACTTTAAATTTCGAAAAAATCTTGCTTCATACAATTTTTTACGTGCTTACATTACTGATTTCGATAATGACAGGATTTCAATTTGCAATTGCAACAAAAATTCGCAAATCAAAAATTCCATCTCTTGCCGCCGAATCATACAGTAGCGATTTGCTGGGCTCTGCAATTGGCGCATTACTTACCTCTGCCCTACTTATTCCATTATTTGGAATTATTAATGTTGGTATTCTTATAGGTTTTTTTAATATTATTTGTGTATTAATAATTTGGCTAAAAAGAAATAGAATTATAACTTTACAGTGATGAGTAACTCTGAAAACAAAATCAGCAAACGTAATTTCCTGAAATACGGATTATACGGCACTTGTGGCATATTTGCAGGCCTAGGCAGTATTGATATTATTGCCGGTGAAATCTCAAAAATATCATCGAAATTACCTGACATTTCAAAAGATAAGTTATGGAAATGGAGTAAAGAAGCACATTTTTACATTTCAACTCCACGAGGAATAAAATGTCGCTTATGCCCACAAGCTTGTGTTTTGGAGGAAGGAGAAACCGGTGATTGTAAAACCAGAGTAGTATTTGAAAATAAATTATATACCATTGTTTATGGAAACCCATGTGCAATCCATGTTGATCCTATTGAGAAAAAACCTCTTTTTCATTTTTTGCCCGAAAGTCGTTCTTTCTCAGTTGCTACAGCCGGATGCAATCTTGCATGTTTAAATTGTCAAAACTGGCAAATTTCACAATCATCACCAAAAGATACTTCCAATTATGATTTAATGCCGGAAAAGTTAGTAAAAGAAGCAATCTCCAGAAACTGCAAATCTATTGCCTACACTTATTCCGAGCCAATAGTATTTTATGAATACATGTACGATTCGGCAAAAATCGCACACAAAAATAATTTAAAGAATGTATTTGTTTCGGCAGGTTATATAGAAGAAAAACCTATGCGAAAACTTGCAAAAGTTATTGATGCAGCAAACATCGATTTAAAATCATTCAGCAACGACACTTATGAGATGCTTAATGCAGGAACATTACAACCGGTTTTAAAAACTCTTAAAATTTTAAAAGAAGAAAATGTTTGGCTTGAAATAACAAATTTGATTATACCAAATTGGACAGATGATTTTGACATGATAAAAAAAATGTGCAATTGGCTTTTTGACAATGGTTTTGCAGACTGCCCTTTACATTTTAGCAGATTTACACCCATGTATAAATTAACGCAACTTCCCTATACTTCAACAACTGCTCTTAATAAAGCCAGACAAATTGCCATTGATGCAGGCATTAAATTTGTTTATATTGGAAATGTGGTCGGATCAAAAGCCGAAAACACTTACTGCCCAAATTGTGGTAAACTATTAATCGAACGTAAAGGATTTAAAATAAATAGTAATTTTATTAAAAATAATAAATGTTCGTTTTGTGATGAAAAAATTCCAGGTATGTGGGAATGAAAAAAATTAGTTTTCCTGAATAATATATTTTTAAAATAATTATCATTAATAAAAAACATACCATGACCTTTAAAGAAATTTTCAACTTTCAACTTATTAAAACAGAAACTTTTGAAATTACAATTTATCATATTCTAATTTCCATTTTTTTAATTATTATTACCTGGCTATTACTAAAAACATTAAAGAAAATATTCCAACGTCAGGTAATTACCGAAAGAATAGACAAAGGAAACAGCAACTCAATTTTCCTGATAATAAAATACATTACATGGGTAATTGTTATTGGTGTTGTTTTGGATATTTTGGGAGTAAAACTTACATTATTGATAGCAGGTTCAGCAGCTTTGCTGGTTGGAATCGGGCTTGGTATTCAGCAAATATTTAATGATATTGCGTCAGGATTATTTATTTTATTTGAAAGAAATTTGAAAGTTAATGATGTTGTTCAAATTGAGGAGAATATTATTGGCAGAGTCTTAAGTATTGGTTTAAGAACGTCAAAATTAGAAACCAGAGATAATATAATTATGATTATTCCTAATTCAAAATTCATTAGTGATAATGTTATTAACTGGAGCCATATAGAGGTAAAAACACGCTTTAAAGTTGAAATTGGAGTGGCTTATGGTTCGGATGTTGAGTTAGTAAAAAATGTACTTTTAGAATGCGCAAAACAACACAAAGACATAACAAATAAACCGAAAGCATTTGTACGTTTTGATGATTTCGGAGATTCATCTTTGGATTTTCAATTATTATTTTGGACAAGAAAAGCATTCAGGGTAGAAAATATTAAAAGCGATTTAAGATTTCAGATTGATATTGAATTCAGAAAAAATGATATTATAATTCCATTCCCACAAACTGATGTACATTTGAAAAAAAATTAAATCAGTGAGACTTTAATTTTGTGAAGCAAAATTATTTAGTCGAACTGATCCCGAGCCTAGTCGAGGGATCTCCAAAGTTATATTTCTCGCCGCTTGCGGCGATAAGAAAATAGTTTACATATAGATACCCCGACCGCTTTCGGAGGGGAGCTTCATTTATTTAATCATTTCTGATTTTTACCAAATCAATATAAATCGGCAGATGATCGCTAAAACCCCCTTTATATTTATATCCTGAGTACGTTCTAAATGGTCTCACTCCCATATATTTCTCATCCTTTTCCAATAAAAAATCATCATTAAAAATAATTGCTCTGTTATTATCAACTTTCAAATCACTTGAATTATTCAACAAATTTTCTGATACGATTATTTGATCAAAATTATTCCATTTCTCCTTGTATTTTAATGAGCCTGATGAATTATCTTTACTTGACTTTAGCATTAAATTTACCAGATTATTTTGCTTCTTGTCATTTACTTCTATAGATAATCTTAAATATTCACTAAGGCTTTCATCTTCCGGATCATCATTAAAATCGCCCATTATTATAATATTTGCTTTTGAGGAAGTCGATAAAATTGAATCAACTTTTTGGCGTAAAACAGTTGCAACAAAATTTCGTTTCGGTTTTGTTTCCATTAATCCACCGTACCTTGATGGCCAATGATTAATAAATAAATGTAAAGTATCTGTTTCAAAAATCAAAGCTTTTACATATAAAATATCTCTGGTTTTCAATTCTTCGTTAAAAGGAAATCTTATCTTTATTGGTGAAGAAAATAGTGGTGTAATTTTTCTTGAATCATAGAGCATAGCAACATCAATACCACGTTTATCAGGTGATTCATAATGAATAATATTATAATTGTTTTTTCTTAGAGGAGTAGAATTAATCAATTTCTCTAACACAAAATAATTTTCAATTTCACACAAACCAATTATTTCGGGTGCATCCCATTCTCCAACAGATATCAACGTTTTGTAGATATTATTAATCTTTTTCCTGAATTTAAATTTATCCCAGGATCTAATTCCTCCGGAAATAAATTCATCATCATTTTTAATAGTATCATCATAAATATCAAATAAATTTTCAACATTATAAAAAACTAATCTAGCATCCTCATTTTGTACATTTACAATATTACTATTATCATCACTCAAAAGTGAAGGTGACTCAATATTCCTATTAAAAGCTACTTGGAAAAATGAAAGCAGGAAAAAAGAAAGAATTATTTTTTTTAATGTATTCATAAAGAAAACTTGAATAAAATTATAACAAACTTATGAAATAATTTGATGCAAATTTCTTTTTACTTTTTTAAATTTGTTTTACTTTGCACAACAATATATATTTTACAGGGAAACTTAATATTAGTTAAGCAAACATATATATTTACAAAACACACATAAAGACATAAAAAAGGGATTTTTTTTTATTTTTTATGGATTGTCTATCATTTGTTTACGAATAAATGTTGAAAATTTATTAAAAATAATTCATAAAAAGCGGTCACCTTTTAGTTAAAAACGGAATTAATATATACAGAGTGGTTAAATTTTCAGTTGAAGAAATACTTTTAGGAATAAAAGATAATAACAATTTGGTTCTTAATTATATTTATGACAAATATTATTTGAATTTTGAATCATTCGTTTTAGGTAATAATGGAAGTAATAAAGATGCTGAAGACATATTTCAGGATGCTATTATTATAATCTTCCTAAAGGTAAAAGATGAAAAATTAATAATAACATGCAATTTTAACACTTATCTTTATTCAGTATGTAATAAACTATGGTTAAAATATTTAGAAAAAAATAAAAATAATATAAAAACAAATAGTTTTATTAATGAAACTAATGAATTTGATATTGAAGATGAATTGATTTTAAAAAATGAAAAATTCAAATTATATCAAAAGCATTTCAAGAAACTATCAAAAATCTGTCAAAATGTTTTGCAATTAACCATAAAGAAAATGCCACTTAAAAAGATTGCAACAAAGACAGGATTTAAAAATGCAAAGTCAGTAAAAAGAAGAAAATACAAATGTAAAAAACGTCTTATCAGAAATATAAAATCTGATCCGGCATACAGACAGATAAACGAATAAAATAAAAGAAAATGACATACTTTGAAATTATCGAACAAGACATAAACGGAGAACTTTCTGAAGAAGAATCGATATTGGTAAAAAACAGAATAAAAACCCAATCTCAATTCGCTAATGATTATAAATTACAGCTTGAAATTGATGAAGCAATTAGCGAAAATGAAATTATGGATCTGCGTGAAAACATACAAAATATTTTTAACCAGAAATCAACTATTAAAAAAGGAATTATTAAAGAATTAATATCTTTTGATAGTTACTTAAAACCAGCTATTGCAGCAGCTATTACTGTAGTTTTGGTTGTTGCAAGTATTTTGTTATTCAATACTAGCAAAGACTACACAAACGACCAATTATTTACAATGAATTTCGAAAGTATACCTACCATTTCTAATACTCGTTCAGTAAGTAATAATTCAAATCAATTAATGAACAATGCATTCCAATTATACGAACAAAAGCAATTTAATGAAGCTATAGTAATTTTCAATAAATTCGAATCTAATACACTCTCACAGTTTTTTCTTGGAATATCCTACATCGAAATTAATCAATATCAAAATGCTTCAATTGCATTTTCAGAAATCCTTAATAATGACAATAATTTATTTACTGAGGATAGCAGATGGTATTTAGGTCTATGTTATTTAAAATTAGATAATACACAAAAAGCCAAAGAATTATTTAATAAAGTTGTAAATAGTAATAGTATTTATAAATCAAAAGCCAAAAAAATATTAAAATCACTTTAACATCAATAAAAAATATCAACTTTCTTTCAAGTTTTTCTTTCTTCTTATAATCAAAAATATAATTATTACTGCAAATAAAATACCCGTTAAAAGAATAATTCGGTAAGAATTTATTGATTTATTCGAAATAGGTTTTACATCTCCTATACAAACATATTGTGACCAAAAATACGGATGAGATAAATATTGTTTAGCGTTTTTAATATAATGTAGTTTTGCTTTTTGTAAAGCTTTATCTTTTGACAAACCGTCTTTAAGATTTTTGTAAAATTCCGTCATAATTCCTGCACCTGATCTGTCGTTTACTTCCCATAATGTCATTACAATACTTGGAACACCACAATATAAAAAACCACGAGCCAAGCTCATTATACCTTCTCCCTTTTGCAGTTTACCTGAACCGGTATTACAAGCACTTAAAACGACCATACGTGCTTTTAAATTCAAATTATATACTTCATAGGTATTAAGAAACATATCCTGCTTATTATCCTTATTTGGAGTAAAAACAAGTTTTGAATACATAGGAACAGTGTCATTTAAAATGGTGTGCATTGCCAAATGCAAAATATCATAATCAGGGGCCAAATTTAAAAATCTTTCTTCACTGGCATCTGAATTTTCACACTTTGTACTTGTATAAATCTTACTAATATTATTGATTTCTTCTTTTGCTTGCTTAAGCGGAATTATGTAATCCGATAGATTATGGTTCTTAATAAAGTTATTGTTTTCAATATCTTTTCTGTTTGTATAAGAAGGTGCAAATGCAAGCAATTTTAAATCATCAATATCACTATCCAAATTATCCTTAAATAACAAGGTTGACGAATAAGAATAACTTATTGAATGTTTTTTTAATAAATAGGGCAATGAACGATAATCAATATCATTTATTTCAGGTATTTTGGTAATTAAGGTTTCAAATGGTAAATAACCAAGTCTTCCGTCAGGGATAATTATCAAATCTTTGTCTTTGATAATACTCTCAAATTGATCAAAAAGCATTCTATATAAACTATTGGAACATGATATAAAATCCACATAATCATCAATATTATGATTTCCCATATCAACAGAAAACATCTTATATAATTTCTCGATTTGTTTAAAAAATATACTATCAATTGGTTTAGAAACTATTAAAACCGAACTGGAAGTAATAACTGAAGAATACATTTCATTATCGAAAACAGCATATTGTATCAGAGCTTTATTTTCACCAATTCGTTTTTTTATATCTGAAATATTAATTACGCTTGTATCATATTTTAAAGAATAGTATTCAGGATTTTCGATTTCGAATCGGGCAATAAGACTGTCATAAGTTTCATGTAAATATAACAATTTTGAATTCCACAAGTTAATTTTTCCAACATCGGGTTTTGGCAGGTTCTTCTGGTCAAAAATTTGTTTTTTATACGCACTTATCCTCTTCTTTAATGTTTTTTCTAATCTTTGAAAATCCTCAGATATTCCTGCATATTTTATAGCATCCTCACTTCTAATTGAGGATAATAAAATTGCTGCTTTATTTTTCTCGATAAATTTAAAAGTAGTTTCAAGAAAAATAGGGTCTTTAGTAATTTTATATGTAAGAAGTGATGTTTTTATTGAGCGATAAAATATATCCTGAATATTTTCAGTAAGAAGAAAATCACTTCCCTCCGTAAGATTTTCTTTAATTTTGTCTATCAATGCTATCGAAAGATTATATGTTTGCACACTGGCTTTTAAATACTTAACATCCTTTTTACCATACTCATACATCAATTGTAAAGCATTTGCCTTTCGATATAACGAATTTACTAATTCATATTTCTGAATCGCATTTTCCAGAGCAGGATTTGATAAAAAATCATCATTCGAAAAGTCATTTACATTTGATAAAATTGAACAATGATAATAGATATTTGCTTTTTCGTAATCTCCTACATTACAGTAATAATCTCCAAGCAAAGAAAGAACATTTGTAATGTTGGCATTTTTCTTGTCAAAAATATTAGAATAAATATCTAAAGCCTTTAACAGGAATTTTTCTCCTTTCTCCCATTTACCTGTTTTCATACAGAACTCAGCATAATCACGGTAATTATGTCCACTTTCAAAATGTTTGTCTCCAAGATAATTCTTTGCAGAATCTACTGCAAGAGAATAAAAATAATCAGCCATTTCATAATCACCTATTCTAATATTTGTTTTGGCAATATTACGATATGTAATTATTTTAGAATCAATACTTCTCTTTATTGACAAAGTTTTTTTGTAATAATTTAATGCCTTATAGAATTCCTTCATTTGAGTATAAACCGAACCAAGATTATTATATACTTTTGCAATACTCGAACGATCAGGATTATCCTGTACCTGATATATTAATAAAGCATTTTTATAATATTCCAATGCCTTTTCATAGTCAATAAGATCATTATAAATATTTCCTTTATTAAGATAAATGGTTCCAAGTGAAGAATAATTTTTTCCGAATTTTTTGATATATATATCCTCCGCTCTGTTATTTGCTTCAAGAGCACTTTCAAAATCCTCTAATAAATAATTTAACCTCGCTACGTTTAAAAATATTTCTGCTAAGCGATGATCTGTTTTTGGAAGTATTTTATTATTAATAAATAGTGATTTATTCAGATAAAATTTTGCACTGTCAAAATCTCCTTTCCTTGCATGAATTATTCCAATATTCTGATAATACATAGCATTGTCAGAATCTTCATTGTTCTTTTTCAACAAACCTATCCTTAGTGCTTTACGATAATATTTTAAAGCAGAATCAGCACTCGTTAAATAGAAATTATTTCCAAGTGAATTATACGAAAGTGACAAAGCTGTATCATTTTTGCCATAATATTTAATCCTAAGTATTATTGACTTTTTTAAATAGTACTTCGAATTGACAAAATTCTGAACACTATTATAAATTGAACCTAATTTATGATAAAGATCAAGTAATGTTCTATTGTCGTTTTTAAGGTGTTTTAAAACAATTTTTTCTGATGAAAGTAAAATATTAATTGCTTTAAGATTTTTATTATTTATCCGATGAGTTTCGGCAATCTGAATTTGAGTTTTTAAATAATATTCCCATTTACCTGAAGCTCTATATAGTACACCTGCTTTTTGATAATAATAAACTGCATTATCAAAATCAACATTTTTAAAATAATTATTAGCTCTTTGAAAACACTGTTCAGATGATAATGTATCTATATTTAATTCACCATCCAAATGCGAAGAATATAATGAGTTGATATTAAGCACAACAAACAAAAAACTTAAAAGCAATTTTACAAAAATAAGTTTATTATAATATTTTTTCATCTAAACAATTAAAACAATACCATTTTTGTTAACGTAATAAAAATAATAAAGTTTTGAAAATCATAAAAAAAAAAATAAAAAATCATTTTTTTATATTTACCATAAAATCCGCAAATAATATAAATAAATAGTTGCAAATGCTCTAATAACTATGACATATAACTTATTTTCTTAACGCAAATTGTTGAAATAGAGTTCGTATAAATTAGATACATTAGCAACTAAAAAAAAAGGTCGCCCATAAAAGACGACCCCATTGAACTACCACTACAAAAGGTTCAATTATAAAACAAGCATAATCTTTGACTTTGAAAATTCACGATTTCCTTTAATGTTCATTTTGTATATGTATTTCCCTGATTTTAGAAAATATTTATCTGAATTTAAATTAATTTTATATTCTCCTTTACTTTGGAACTTATCAACTAATGTTGCAACTTCTTGACCCATCAAATCATACAACTTAATTGTTACAATTGCTGCCTGAGGAAGTTTATAATCTATTGAAGTGTTGTTTACAAATGGATTTGGATAATTATTACTTAATTCTGCTTTTTGATCCTTTGTCTCGATATTTGGAATACTTAAAGTAATATTTTTAATTCGACTACCTTTTGAATCAATAATATGACTTTCGTCATTTAAAATTAAATTCAAATTATATGCATTTTTAAAATCACCTGCGGCTTTTACTTTAATTATAATTTTCGGATCTATAAAATAATCGAATGGATTTTTCAATGAACTTACACACGACATTCTCAGTTGTCCGTTAACAGCATCAAAATTAAGAATTCCCTGATCGGAAGTAACATCTATAATATTTAAAAATTGTTCTGGATAATCAAACACCAGCCCCAAACTATTTATTGGAAAATGGGTATTAATTTTTACAGGAATTTCAAATTCCTCATTTGCTTGAATAGTTTTAACTTCTGAAAAAATTATTGACAAATCAGGAACAGGTTTACTTCCCGGTTGAAAAGAGCCATCAACATCACCATTACTTACTCCACTTGAAGGCGGAGGATCATCTTTTTGTTTATTTCCCACTACATAAGAAATAGTTTCAAAAGACCAATCACCAGCAGGAAATGGATTTCCATAAGTAAACCACCAGTCAACAATAATATTATAATCATTCCATGTTATTGAGCCATCGGCGTCAACATCAGAAGCTAATGCCTGAATAGAATTTAGAGTATCCAAATTTAATAGATGCTGATTTATAAGATAAGAATCCGCAAGATCAATTCCTCCAGGATCAACCTCTGTTGTAAATTCAATATTATAAGTACCATTTTGAACATTATAAAACTGGTACAAACCATTAATGTCTGTAATACAATTATCAATAGCTACGCCTGTAGTATCAATAAGTTTAACATTAACATCTTCAATTGGTTCAGTTGAATCACCATGATAATACACAAATCCGTTTAATGAGGATTGAGCCAATAAACTTGATGAAACAAAAAATACTGCGCAAAGCAATGTAAGTAATCTTTTCATTTTATTTAAGTTTTAATTAATAAGTATAAAGTTAATAGTTGGTATATATTAATCCCCAAAAAGGGTAAAAGGTGACCGCTTTTTTTGAACTTTTTTTATTTTTTTTATTAATAAACAAATATTTCCACCTAATGTACTGTTTTTTAATTTTTTATAAAATAATATTTTTTGACTTTTTTTATCAATGAAAATTATTTTTTCAAAATATTTCAATTACTAAAGTCAATAATTATATTTTATTTTTTCGATTATCGAAAATAAATCAAAGCCTACTTAGTATTTTTCTAAAAAATGAAAGCAAATTTTGAAGTAATCCCATATTTTTCAGGAATAAACGACAAAAAAATATCATTTATAATTTATTGCTAATCAGTTTATAATACGATGCAATTAAAAAAAAGTTCAAAAAAGTTCAAAAAAAGCGGTCACCTTTTGGGTAAAAACAGGATTAATATATAGAGTTAATAACTAAAAAATATTTAAAAAATCAATATAATTAATAAAATACGACATGAGTGCAAGTGAAAAAGAAATAGAAAAGAAACTTAAACTTACTGAACAATTATTGATTAACAAATCATCAGAAGTGGAAAATTTAAAGCGAATGATATTGTCAAATATTTCGCATGAGATTAGAACTCCACTTAATGCAATTATGGGTTTTTCAAAATTGCTAATTAATGATGAAGAAACAAACCTTATTGATAAAGACATATTTTTAAAAGGAATATACTCAAGCAGCGAAAAACTTTTACAAACTATTACAAAAATGCTTGAAGCTGCACAGATTCAGGCTAAAGAAATAAATATTAATAATAATGAAATTGTTATTGAAGATTTACTTGAAGAAATAAAAATTCATTTTCAAAAGGAGAAAAAGAAAGAAAAAAAAGTTAATGTAGAATTGAAAATTAAAAATGATCTGGATAAAAAAAAAGCTAAAATAAAAACAGATCCTGTAATACTTAAAAAAATTCTTACAAATTTAATAGATAATGCACTCAAATTCACCGAGAAAGGTTTTGTAGAAATTGGTTATACATTGAAAAACAATTCTGTTCAATTTCATGTGATAGATACGGGAATTGGAATTCCTAAAAATAAAAGCGAGAAAATATTTCATAACTTCGAGCAGATAGAAGATACTTATTGTAGAAAATATGGTGGCTTAGGAATAGGATTAAGTATTTCTAATCAACTAACAAAATTATTAGGAGGTGAAATAAGTCTTGAATCTAAACCAAATTATGGATCATTCTTTACAATTAATATTCCTGTTGACAATAATCAATACCAAACTAACATATTTTCAAATGAGTTTTTAAAAAATACAAATTTCACATGGCCTGAAGAAACTTTTTATAAAATAAAAAACAAAAGCATTATAAATAAACATATTTATTCAAATAAAAATAATAGAATTAATATTAATTAATGAATTGAATTTTTCGATTATTATATTTCATTTTATTAAAGTTAAGTTAATAAATGGTGGGTAGTAAAAGCGTTCTAATTAATTTTATGAACGCTTTTTCTTTGCAATTGATAATAATTGTGTTTTAATTTATGTTATAAGTAGAGAATAAACAGGATAGTATATTCCAATTACTCCATTGTTACTATAACCCGACGACTAAAAGGAATCTTCAAAAAGTGAAGAAAGTCCGTGCTGATGGATATTCCATTATTCCATCACTCCCTCTTTTCATTTCTTAATTTTTCCATACATTTGCCCCAAATTTTAAACTTAACAATTTTGAAAAATAAACTTATCTTAATCGGTCTTTTATTTAATTTTTTAGCTTTTACAACATCTGCCAAAACTGAATATAATATTCAAATAAAAATCAATGGCATTTCTGATTCAATTTGTTATTTGGCAGTTTATTATGGCGACAAAATGCACTTAGTTGATACTTCTGATGTTGATAATAATTTCAATATTATTTTTAAGGGAAAAGAAAAATTATCTGAAGGAATTTACATCCTTGCCGGGGAAAATAATAATAAACTTTTTGAATTTATTATACCCGAAAAACAAAAGTTTAAACTTAAAACCGACACCTCTCATATTATTGATAATATGGTAGTCTCAGGCTCAGTGGAAAATAAATTATTTTTTGAATACCTAAAATACAACTCAATAAATTACAATAAAATAAAAATACTTAAGGAAAAAATAATAAAATTTCCTGACTCAACCAAAGTTTTAAAAAATCAAATTATTACACTCAACAACAATATTAAAAAGTATAAACTTAGTTTTATTGAAAACCATTCTGATGCTTTCTTTTCAAAAGTTTTGTTAGCAATGGAAGATCCGATAATTCCTAAAAACATTTCTGATGATAAATTAAAATTCCTGTATTATAAAAGTCATTTCTGGGATAATATTGATTTAACTGATAATCGTTTTTTACTAACACCTGTATTAAACAACAAAATTAAAACATATTTTAAAAACCTGGTTTACAAACATCCCGACTCAATAATTATTGCTATCGACATTATTATTAAAAAAACAATTATCAATAGCGAAATATATGAATACTTAATTTGGGAATTTATCTCTACATATGAACAATCAAAAATTATGGGATTCGATAAAATATTTGTTCACATTGCAGAAAAATATTTCACAAATGGAAATGGAAAAGAAGAAAACAAAGAAATTTCTGAGATCATCTCAGAAAGAGCACAAAAAATCAAACCACTTTTGATTGGGAAAACTGCACCAAATCTTATTTTGCTCGACACAAGCAATCAGCTTATTTCGTTTCAATCGTTTAAAAACCAATTCAGTTTGATTATTTTCTGGGATTTTCATTGTGGATCTTGCAAAAAAGAAATCATGGAATTAAAAAAATTATATGATTTAAAAAAATTCGATCTTGAAATTTTTGCTGTTTGCACTGATACAAGTTTATCGCAATGGAAAAATTTCATTATCGATCATAAGCTCAACTGGATTAATGTAAATGGAACCAGAAGTATAACAAAAGATTATCATCAATTATACGATATTTACAGTACACCGATAATATATATTTTAGATAATAAAAAGAAGATTATTGCAAAAAAAATTACTGCAGGACAAATCGAAGATTTTCTAATCAATTATCTAAAAATTTGATCTGAAAAGAATTTGTTTATTTTTCAATACTAATTTTCTACTAAGCATTACGAACTTTTTATTAAAAAAATCGTATATATTTTAGTTTTTACTTAGATAATAGAGAATAATTACTATTTTTGGATTCATAAAAATATAACGCAAAATGATAATGACACATAATGCAATAAAACAATTAATTAATAAAAATATTTTTCTTTTATCTTTTACAATTCTTTTTTCAGGAAATATTTTGGCTCAATGTACTGATCTTCCAGTTCCGGATTTTCAACACACAGCACCAGCATGTTTTGGTGATACAGTATATTTTACTGATTACTCAACCACGCTAAACGGTACAATTGATATTTGGGAATGGAAATTTGGTGATGGTAATACAGCAAGCAATCAAAACACTTCTCATTATTATGGTCTTGAAGGTGTTTTTACAGTTACTTTAATTGTAACAGACTCCGATGGTTGTATTGATTCTATTCCAAAAGATATTTCTGTAGTACCAAATCCTGTGGCAAATTTCCAAAATACAGTTGCCTGTGAAGGAGAAGCGGTAGAATTTACAGATCTTTCTTCACAAAATAATGGAAGTGCAATTGTATCATGGTATTGGAATTTTGGAGATCCAGTTTCCGGAACAAATAACACTTCAAATGTTCAAAATCCCAATCATATTTTTACATCAGCAGGGACTCCCTATTCTGTTACTTTAGTTGTTATAAATTTAGATGGATGTAGCGATACTGCAATAAATATAGTAAATGTGTATTCTGAGCCAACAGTTGATTTTACTGTTGATGCCGACACAAGTTGTTTAGGAAACATTGTTCATTTTTATGGTTCAGGAACAAATGTTGCAAGTTGGTTTTGGGAATTTGGCGATGGAGGTACAGATATTATCCAAAATCCTGATTATGTTTATTATTCTTATGGAACTTTTAACGTTACTCTCACTATAATTGATTTTAATGGTTGCACTAATTCTATTACCTATCCGGTATTTATTAATCAATTGCCGACAGCCCTTTTTGATGTTTCCTCTCCAAGTTGCTCCGGTGATTCAATTTATTTAACTGATTATTCAAGTTCTCCAGGCGGTCATATTACATCATGGCATTGGTATTTTGGTGATGGTAACGATACAACAATACTTTTTCCAGACGATATTGCACATTTATACGCAAATCCCGGAACTTATTCTATTAGTTTAGTTGTTGAAGATTCACAAGGTTGCACAGATTCTACTTCAAATGATGTTGTAATTATCCCATCTCCAATGGCAAACTTTAGCTGGACTACAGCTTGTTATCAGCAAGAAGTTGAATTTACTGATGAATCCTTGCCTAATGGCGGAGGAAATATTATTTCATGGTTTTGGAATTTTGGTGACGAGCTCTCAGGAGTAAATAATACTTCAGCCCAACAAAATCCAACTCATATTTTTACTGATATAGGTGATTATATTGTTACTCTAACGGCCTATAATGTTAACAGTTGTATTGGTTCTACTTTATATACTGTTTACGTTAATCCACCACCTGTTATTGATTTTACAATGGACACTGATTCAACTTGTGTTGGAACAATAAATAATTTTTATGGTACAGGAACAGATATCATTACTTGGCATTGGGAATTTGATGACGGAGATACTTCAAATATTCAAAATCCAATGCATATTTATAATTCGCCGGGAACATACGATGTTGAACTTTCTGTAACAAACAATCTTGGTTGCATCAACAATGTAATGCACACAGTTTGGGTAAACGACCAACCGGTTTCAAATTTCTCTTTTATAAACTGGTGTTTAAACGATTCAACATTTTTTACTGATGAATCATACAGTAATACTAGTATTGTAACCTCATGGACTTGGGATTTTGGCGATCCTGCATCAGCAAACAATACATCAACACTACAAAACCCAAAACATATGTTCAGCGGAATTGGTAGCTTCAATGTAAAATTAATTGTAAACGATTTAAATGGATGTATTGACTCATTTACCAGAAATGTTCAAATATTTGATCGACCAATCCCTCTTTACACATACAATAAAATATGTGAACCACATGGAACAATTAGTTTCTACGATCAATCAACAACCGGAGCAAACGGAAGTCCGATTGGAGAATGGTACTGGCAAATTGATCACAACTATTTTTCAACATCTCAAAATCCAACATACACTTATACCATTACAGACACTTGTTATCATGTTACACTTACTGTAACCGATTTTAATCAATGCTCTAGCAGTTTTGTTGATACGATTTGCATACTCGATCCTTTGGTTACAGATTTTACCGCAACTCAGGTTTGCCATACTCATGCAACTTTTTTTCAGTCATCATATACTCCTTCCGAAGATTCAATAATTTCATATAAATGGGAATTTGGTGACGGATCAAATCCGATTTCATCTGCATTCGATACAATATCTTATACTTATGCTAATTCAGGGACATACCAGGTTGTTCTTACATTAACAAATTTGGATAATTGCACAGTCTCAACATATCACAATGTTATTGTTAATCCACTTCCAATTCCTAATTTTTCTTTTGATAATGCAATCTGTAATAATCCAACTCAATTTACAGATCTTTCATCTGGAAACGGAAGTGAAATACTAACATGGAATTGGGACTTTGGTGATGTTTCATCTGGAGTAAATAATTTCTCGATACTGCAAAATCCTTCGCATGTTTATCCACCAATTGACAGCACATATTATGTTCAATTGATAACAACAAATCTATTAGGATGTTCTGATTCTATCACAATACAAATTACAAAAGAACCTTGCGTTTCTGCTGCTTTTGAAGTTCTAACTGAACCAGCATGTGCCAATCAGATTGTATGTTTCTCAGAAAATTCATCTGTTGCACAAGGAGCAGGAACTATTGAAAATTGGGAATGGGATTGGGATGACGGAAACACAGATTCATATTCGATTTATCAGGCAAATATTTGTCATAATTTTAGTGGCTCGGGATACTTTGATGTTTCGATAACTATAACTGCAAATGTTAATGGTAACTTATTTACCGACACAAAAACACAGAGCATATATATTATTCCATCACCTGAAGCACAATTTTCAACAGTTTCCGCTTGCACAAATACAACAGTATTTTTTACCGATGAATCTGAAAATTACGGAATACCTATTGTAGATTGGCATTGGGATTTTGGCAATCCTTTAATTATCAGCGACACTTCAATTATTCAGAATCCTAACTTCATGTATAACTACAAAGGAGATTACAATATCGAATTTGTTGTTGAAAACAATCTTGGATGTATTGATACTTTATTGAAAACTATAACTATTAATGATGAGCCGTCTGCTGCATTTGATTTCGATATTCCTTGCAAAGGTAATCCCACACTTTTCTTCGATTTTTCAGACACAGCTGATGTCCCGATTAATTCATGGTTTTGGGATTTTGGTGATTTAACAAGTACAGAAGATACTTCAATTATTCAAAATCCAGAATTTATTTATATTACTGAAGGAAACTATGATGTAAAATTAGTTGTAACTGATAATAACAATTGTAGTGATACTATTACTAATACTGTTGAAGTTCATCCAATTCCAACAAGTAGTTTTGAGATTACTTCAAATTACGAAGGAATACAAGGGCAAATCTTTTTTAATAATACTTCCGTAGGAGATTCATTAAGTTATTGGGATTTCGGAAATGGTGAAACTTCTGAGGAAGATAGTCCTGTAATACTTTATAATGAAGATGATACCTTCTTAATTACTTTAACAAGCTGGAATCAATTCAACTGTCCCGATACAAGCACTATGAAATTCGAAATGTTCTTTAAAGGACTTTATATTCCTAATGCTTTTGCACCAAAAAGCCCAAATGCAGGTATTAAACTTTTTTCACCCAAAGGCTATAACTTAAGACAATATAAGATTGAAATTTATAGCAAATGGGGCAACCTTGTTTGGAGTTCGAGTAAACTTGATGATGAAGGAAGACCAGCCGAAAGTTGGGACGGAATCTATCATGAAACATTATTACCTCAAGGCTCATACGTTTGGAAAGCAACAGCTACTTTTAGAGATAATACAATATGGGAAGGCACTGATAATGGCGATGGAAACCTAAATACATTTGGTACTGTAACGTTGATACATTAAAAAATAATAAGAGTCAGCCCTGATTAATAAAACTTATTTATATTTTGAGCCTATTTTGAATTATTTGCAAAGTAGGCTCTTTTTTTTTACTATACTAATAATAATTTTAATCACTAGCATCCGAAAGTTAGGATTTTAAAAAGCCCTCAGAATCTCGTATTTTTGAGTTCTACTACAAACTTTTTAAATATGGGACTCTTCAGGCGCAACAAAAATAACAATAAACCAGTAA
>Ga0307991_1000120_pt1 | contig 58795 bp, 57 predicted proteins | sample EllFjometagen131_FD_203146 | JGI IMG/M metagenome (GOLD analysis project Ga0307991, IMG submission 203146) | Marine microbial communities from Ellis Fjord, Antarctic Ocean - #131 | ecosystem: Environmental > Aquatic > Marine > Unclassified | place: Southern Ocean | collected 2014-10-08
CAGCAAAATGAAAAGCTTTTCTTATTAAACGTTTATCATTTTTGTCGGTTGTTGGTTTACATACTTTTAATAAATTCCTGTACCGCTTTATTATTTCTTTTTTCTCTATTTCCGGGTCAATATTGTGCATGATAATTTTCTCAAATATGTTTTATCTCCAATAACAAATTTACAATAATCTTATTAAGGGGACTTCTAATAATTCCTTTCTTTCAAGAAACAAATATAATGAATAAGATGTTAGGCACAAATTTTTCTTAATAGTCTAAGCTATTTGGAAAAATTTTAACGAAGCAGATTATTTATAATATTTGTTCCTATAGGGTTTTTAGAGTTTTCCATATACTTCTTCAAATTTTCTCACATTACCTGTACTGAGCTAAGTCGAAGTATCTCAATAGTGCTTCAAAAATTTTCATCGTCTATGAAAAACTCTGAAAATCTTGATGCGAAGTAATTATTAGAAGTCCCCTTACATATCTTAAAAAAAATGAATAATTTTATCCTATATTTAACTCTATTTTTCTATTAAAATTTTCCACAAAAATAAATGAACCTTAAAGATTTTTGTTAATTCAATTTTTTTTTATACTTTTGCCGTCCATTTTAAAATACAAATATTTAAATAAAATTTAAAAAAGAAAATTCATGTTAAAACGTTACGAAACCGTTTTCATTATGACTCCCGTTTTGTCTGATGAACAGATGAAGGAAACGGTAAAAAAGTATGATGATTTTCTCACCAGCAAAGGTGCTAAAATTCATTTTAAAGATTATTGGGGCTTAAAAAAATTAGCTTACCCAATCCAAAAAAAATCATCAGGTTTTTATCAGGTAATTGAGTTTGAAGCAGAAGGAACCATTATTGCTGAATTTGAACTGACATTTAAACGAGATGAAAGAATTATTCGTTTTCTTACTGTTGCTTTGAATAAACATGCAGTTAAGTATAATGAAAAGAAAAGAGTAAAAACTTCCGAAAAAACTAGTGTTTAATTCTTAAATCAAAAAAAAATGGCAGATAAAGAATCAGAAATAAGGTATTTAACTCCGATAGCAGTTGATACAAAAAGAAAAAAATATTGCCGCTTCAAAAAAAGTGGTATTAAATACATCGATTACAAAGACCCTAATTTCTTAATGAAATTTGTGAACGAACAAGGTAAAATTTTACCGAGAAGATTAACAGGAACTTCAATTAAATATCAGCACAAAGTTGCACAAGCTGTGAAAAGAGCACGACATATAGCACTTATGCCTTATGTTGGAGATTTACTAAAATAGGAGAATAAAAGATGGAAGTTATTTTAAAAAAAGATATAATAAGTTTAGGATATGCTAACGATATAATTGTTGTTAAAAACGGTTACGCTAGAAACTATCTTATTCCTCAGGGCTTTGCTATTCCTGCAGATAAAACTAACAAAAAAATCCTTGCTGAGAATTTAAAACAAAAAGCTCATAAGGATGAAAAAATTATTACAGAAGCTTCTGACCTTGCTAAAGCTTTGGAAAGTATTGTTGTGAAAATTGGTGCTAAAACCGCTTCAACAGGAAAAATATTTGGCTCAGTTAACAATATTCAAATTGCTGATGCAATAAAAAAACAATTCGGTTATGATATCGACAGGAAAAAAATTGCTGTGGATGGTGATTCCGTTAAAGAAGTAGGAACTTATAAAGCGAAAATCCATCTTCATAAAGATGTGAATTTTAACATTGACTTTGAAGTTTTTTCTGAATAAATTTTTAATTAAAAATATTACTTATTTCCTGCCTTGATTTTTTTAAGGCAGGTTTTTTTATATATTAGCAACAATTTTTATTATAAATATGATTTCAATAAATCAAATAAAACATATCAACTCGCTTAAGCAAAACAAATTCAGAAAAATTCATAAGGAATTTATTGCTGAAGGTGAAAAAACTGTTGCCGATATTCTTAGCAGTAATTTTGAAATTTCAAGCATCTTTGCTCTCGAAGAATGGCTCGAAAAAAATCAAGATAATTGTAAAGAAATTGAAGTTGAACAAATATCCGAAAAAGAATTAAATAGAATAAGCTCTCAAAAAACTCCAAACAAAGTTTTGGCTGTTGTCAAAATTCCTGAAAATAAAATTGACTTTCAAACAATATTCTCCGATTTGATTTTGATGCTCGACAATATTAATGACCCTGGAAATTTAGGAACGATTATTCGCATTGCTGATTGGTTCGGAATTAAAAATATTATTTGTTCTGAAAATACTGTTGATTTATATAATCCAAAAGTTGTTCAGGCAACAACAGGTTCTATTGCCAGAGTAAAAGTTTGTTATACAGAACTCAAGGAATTCATCCAAAAAACTCCAGAAAATATAACTGTTTATGCTACTTTGCTTGAAGGTGAAAATATCTCAAAATCGAAACTTAAAAAAACTGGAATAATAATAATTGGCAGCGAATCGCATGGAATTTCAAAAGAGCTTTTCCCGTTTATTAAAAAGAAAATAAAAATCCCTGAATATCTTACAAAAACAGATACACAAAAAGCAGAATCTTTAAATGCTTCGATAGCTACAGCAATTGTTTGCTATGAGTTTAGAAGAAATGTTTGAAAAATTGTTACTCGCTTCTCGTATCTCGTTTCTCGCGAAGCTGTGCTTCGTCCGTAGGATTTTTCGTTTTGAATGGAATAAGTGTTTGATGTAAAATTTATATTTCGACATTTTAAATGACATTATCACATCATTTATTTTACTTTTGTAATTCAAAAAATCTCAAAAATATGTTTTGGAAATTAATGTTAATAGTTTTAATAATAATAGCTTTTTGTTTTGCTGCAATAGGGATTAAGATGTTTTTTATTAAAGATGGAAAGTTTACAAAATCTTGTAGTTCAACAGCTACATCAACAGGAGAAAAAATTGGTTGTACTTGCTCTTCTCAGGGCAATGAGAGCAAATGTGAAAATTTCGAAAAACATAATGCGAAGAATTCCTAAAATTCCTATTCGTTTTTTTATGATTACTAAAATTGTTGTTTGCTAAGTTTAGTTTTCTTCCACAAGAATTTCATTAATTCCTTCGGTGAAAAATGTTTTAATATTTCCGTTTTCATCCGAATAAATCAGATAGGCGTCAATTTGCTTGTTTTTAGATAAGAAAGTCTTTGTCTTTTCTAAACCCATCACCATGAAGGAAGTTGCATATGCATCGGCGGAAGAACAATCATCAGTAATAACAGTAACGCTTAAAAGTGAATGCTGAACAGGATAGCCTGTTTTTGGATTTATTGTATGTGAATATTTAATTCCGTCTTTAATATAAAACTTGCGATAATTTCCCGATGTTGCCAGAGCTTTATTTTTAAGAATAATTTTTGCTTTAAGTTCTCTTTCATAATTACCATCATCAGAAGGTTTGTCAATTCCTACAAGCCAAAATTTGTCATCATCTTTTTTGCCTTTTCCGATAATTTCGCCACCAATTTCGACAAGATAATTTCCTATGCCCTTAGATTCTAAAAATTCAGCAATGACTTCAACAGAATATCCTTGTGCGATTGCATTGAAATCAATTTTAATTCTTGAATCTTTTTTTGAAATTTTGTTATCAATAATGCTGATAAGATTACTGTTAACAAACTTCAGTAGACTGTCAATCATAGCACTGTCAATGCCTGCTTTGTTTTTCAAACCAAATCCCCATGCATTTACCAAGGGACCGACAGTAATATCAAAAGCTCCTTTTGTTTTATTGTAAATCTCTTTTGAAATATTAAAATTGTCAATAAATATTTTATCAAGAACAGCAGTTGAATCGTTTCTGTTTACTCTAGAAATAATTGACAAGGAATCATAGATTGAAACTGATTTATCAAATGCTTTTAAAATTGAATCGATTTCTTGATGAAAGTTTTTTCCATCTTTTTCAAAATATGTTACAGCATAAAAAGTACCTTGAGCTTTTCCTTCAAAAAAAACTTTAATGTTTTTTTGTGGTGGAACGTTACAAGAAACAAAAACTATTGATAGACAAATAAAAAGATATAATTTTTTCATGATTAAATGAATGTTTAAAAAAAGATAAAATTAGGAAGAAAATAATTATCCACCAAAATCATCAAAGGCAAGCATTTCTTCAGGAATTCCCCAATCATCAATCATCTTAATAACTGCAGCATTCATAAGTGGAGGTCCACAAAGATAATATTCAATATCTTCGGGTTCTTTGTGTTTACTCAAATATTCATCAATAATTACTTGATGAATAAATCCTGTTAGGCCGGTCCAATTATCTTCTTCTTTTGCTTCGGAAAGAGCGAGGTTAAAAGTGAAGTTCGGGAAGTTTTTTTCTATTTTCTTGAAATGTTCTTCATAAAAAATTTCTTGTTTTGAACGTGCACCATACCAAAAAGTAACTTTTCTTCCTGTTTTTACGGTGTTAAAAAGATGAAATATATGAGAACGCATAGGAGCCATTCCTGCTCCACCACCAATAAACATAATTTCTTTTTCGGTGTCTTTAATAAAAAACTCACCGTAAGGTCCAGACAGAGTTACTTTGTCACCGGGCTTCAAAGAGAAAATATATGATGAACATATTCCAGGATTTACTTTCATGAATTTCCCTTTATTTCTTTCCCATGGTGGAGTTGCAATTCGAATGTTTAGCATTACTATATTTCCTTCGTCGGGATAATTTGCCATAGAATATGCTCTGTAAGTTGGCTCGGGATTCTTCATTTTTAAATCCCACATTTTAAGATCATCCCATTCTTTGCGATATTCTTCTTCAATTTCAATATCTTTATATTCAACATTGATTTTTGGAACATCAATTTGAACATATCCTCCGGATTTAAAATTAAGAGTTTCGCCTTCGGGTAGTTTAACAACAAACTCTTTGATAAATGTTGAAACGTTTTTATTGGAAATAACTTCACATTCCCATTTTTTAATATCAAGAACTTCAGGTTCAAGTTTTATTTCCATGTCTTCTTTAACTTTCACCTGACAGCCCAATCGCCAATTGCTTGCTTGTTCTTTTCGAGTAAAGAAACCTGTTTCGGTGGGAAGAATTGAACCACCACCCGATGTTACCTGGCAACGACACATTCCGCAAGTTCCACCACCACCGCAAGCAGCAGGAAGAAATATTTTATTATTGCTAAGAGTTGATAGCAAAGTCGAACCTGCCGAAACATCAAGCACTTTATCTTCATTTATAGTAATCTTTACAGGTCCCGAAGGCACTAACTTTTTTCTGACGTATAATAATATTATTACTAAAGATAAAATGATAACTAAAAAGATAATAATGCTTATAAGTATTACTATTCCAATTCCTATTTTTAATGTAACCATTTTTTAAATATTTTTGTATTAAAATTTAATTCCCATAAAACTCATAAATGCAATTCCCATTAATCCTGTTAAAATAAAAGTTATTCCAATACCTCTTAGGGGTGCAGGAATATTTGAATAACGGATTTTTTCACGAAGGGCAGCAATTCCAATAATAGCGAGAAACCAACCTATTCCTGAGCCCAGTGCGAAAACCGAAGCTTCAGCTATTGACTGATATTCGCGTTCCTGCATAAATAGTGAGCTACCGAGAATTGCACAATTCACCGCAATAAGTGGTAGAAAAATACCTAATGATATATATAATGCAGGTGCAAATTTTTCAATAATCATTTCAACCAATTGTACCATTGAAGCTATAACAGCGATAAACATTATAAAACTTAAAAAGCTCAAATCAAGGGTAGAAAAATCAGAACTTAACCAAACTAATGCACCTTCTTTCAAAAGATAATTATGAATAAGATAATTAACAGGAACGGTAATAACAAGCACAAATATTACTGCGATGCCCAAACCGCTTGCAGTTTTAACGGTTTTCGAAACTGCAAGATATGAACACATTCCAAGAAAAAATGCAAACACAAGATTGTCAACAAATATTGACTTGACAAAAATATTAATTAAATTTTCCATTTTTTTATTATTTCTTTAATGTTATTGTTTTTCAATTAAATCTCTGTTAATACTACGTTGAATCCAAATAAATATACCGACAAAAATTAGAGCCATTGGTGGCAATATCATTAGTCCGTTGTTTTCGTAGCCGATGTTATATAAACCAATTTTCTCAAGGATAGGATATCCGAAAACTGTTCCCGAACCAAGCAACTCCCTGAAAAAAGCTAATAAAACGATAATAAATCCAAATCCTGCAGCATTACCAATTCCATCTAAAAATGATATCCATGGTTTGTTTCCCATTGCAAAAGCTTCGAGTCGTCCCATTATAATACAGTTCGTAATAATCAATCCAACAAAAACTGAGAGTTGTTTGCTGACTTCAAAAACATAAGCTTTTAAAATCTGGTCAACCAAAATCACTAAAGTTGCAATTACTACTAATTGAACAATAATTCTGATTCGTGGCGGTATTGTATTGCGAAGTATTGATATGATTACATTTGAAATTGCCAACACAGCCATAACTGACAATGCCATAACTATAGCAGGTTTTATTTGAACTGTAACAGCCAGTGTAGGGCAAATTCCAAGAATTAAAACAAGAACAGGATTTCCTTTACTTAGTGGATTTGTTAATGCTTTAATGTTCTTCGTTGAAAATAAAGATTCTTTTTCGCTCATTTTTTAATTGCTTTGATTTTTAAATAATTTACATAATTTTCCAAACATTTATTTATTGTTTCTTCAAGGGCTTTACTTGTGATTGTTCCACCTGAGATAGCATCAACTCCATGAATATCGTCGGGAGAAGCACCTCCTTTAACAACAGCAATAGGTTTAAATTCTTTCTGTTCATCAAATATTTTTTTCCCTTTAAATTTTTCCTGAAACCATTTTTGGTCAATTTCAGCTCCTAAGCCGGGTGTTTCTGCTTTGTGTGCAAAAGTAGCTCCGTATATTGTGTTAAAATCATCGTTGAGTGCAATATAGCCCCATATAGGTCCCCATAATCCTTTACCTAAAACAGGGATAATATATTTTATGCCATCATCAATATTGCATTCAAAAACAGGAAGTTTCCTTTTTTCAGGAGTTTTATCCAATTCTGCTTTTAAATTTGTATTAAAAGCATCGCCTTGTTTTTCTTCTCCTTTTGAATTTACTACAAAACTCTTTGTGATAAATTTATCATACAATTCTTCAGCATTTTCAACATCGCTTTTTATATCAATTGATGAAAGAATATCTTGTTTTTTCTTTATTTCAATATTTTTATTTTGAATCGGCTTAAGTTTTATTGCAGTAAAAGAAAGAATTGCCGCTACAATAATAACAAGAACTGAAGCATATGTAAAAATGTATAAGTTGCTAAAATTTCTCATAATTAATATCTTTAATAATTTTTAAGTTTTTAAAATTCCAATTCCATTAACTTATGAATTAACTTTTATTCTTTTAAGTCTTCGTTTGATATTCCCCTGATAAACGTAATGGTCAATTAATGGAGCAAAAACATTTAATAAAAGAATTGCTAACATAACACCTTCGGGGTAAGCTGGATTTAATACTCTAATGAGAACGGCAATGATGCCGATTAATAAACCATAAATGATTTTTCCTTTAGCAGTTTGGGCAGCAGTTACCGGGTCGGTAGCCATAAAAACTGCTCCGAAAGCAAATCCTCCAAGTAACAAATGTTGATATGCAGGTAATTCCATAAAAGCATTACCGCCAAAAATATTAAATATTAATCCCATTATATATCCTCCGGCAAAAACCGAAGCCATAATTCTGAAACTTCCGATGCCTGTATAAATTAGAAATACAGCACCCAACAAAATAGCGAGAGTTGATGTTTCGCCAATAGAGCCGGGAATAAAACCAAAAAACATGTCTGACACACTTGTAGTATGAATATTTCCTGCTGCAGCTTCGGCTAAAGGAGTTGCACCTGAAAAACCATCAACAATTTTTTCGCCTTTGCTGAGTCCCGCAACCCAAATCGTGTCGCCCGACATTTGAGAAGGATAAGCAAAAAATAAAAATGCTCTTGTAAGTAAAGCAGGATTTAGAATATTCATTCCTGTTCCGCCGAATGCTTCCTTGCCAATTATAACAGCAAAAGCAGTTGCAACAGCAACCATCCAAAGAGGAACATCCACAGGAACTATCATTGGAATAAGTAAACCGGAAACAAAAAATCCCTCATTAATTTCATGCCCTCTTATATAAACAAAAACAAATTCAATGCCCAGACCAACAACATAAGACACAATAATCAATGGAAGAATTTTTAAAAATCCATACAAAAAAGTATTCCATATACTTATGTCTGTTTTGCCTAAAGAAAGAAAATGAAAATGTCCGGTGTTCCACATTCCAAACAACAAAGCTGGTACTAATGCAATCACCACAACTATCATTGTTCTTTTCATATCTATAGCATCCCTGATATGGCATCCCTTTTTTGTTACTTTATCAGGAACATAAAGAAATGTTTCAAAACTTTCGAAAACCGAAAGCCATTTTTCGTATTTACCTCCCTTTTCAAAGTTTGGCTTAATTTTATCAATATAATTTCTTAATGCTTTCATTAAAATATTTTTATTTTATAATTCTATTTTTTAAAAAACTCTAATTAGCTCATTTCTTTTATCATTAAATCCAATCCTTTTCTGATTATTGATTGTGCTTCAATTTTTGATGTACAAACAAATTCACATAAAGCAAAATCTTCTTCTGCAACTTCGTAAATTCCGAGTTGCTCCATTTGGTCAATATCTTCGACAATTATTGATTTTAGCAATTGAACAGGAAAAATATCCATAGGAAAAACTTTTTCATATTGTCCTGACATAACAAAAGCTCGATGACAGCCATGAAAATTTGTGTTAATTTTATATTCCTTTTTTGGAAACATCCATGAAATAAATGTTCTTGTAACACTGTATTTTTCTATGCCGGGAACTGCCCATCCAAAAAACTCCGGTTTATCTCCTTCAGGAATTACTGTGATTTGCGAATCGTAAAAACTAATATATCCATCTTTTTCGATTCTCGTCCCGCTTAAAACATTTCCACTAATAAACCTGATACTACCTTCTTCAATTTCGTTGTTTTGGATTATTGGTTTTATATAAGTCCCGTTAATGATTTTATAATATTTGGGATGTTTAACTTCCGAGCCTGTCAGAGCAATAACTTTCGTTGCATCATATATTCCTTCAATAAATAATCGTCCAATAGTAAGAACAGCTTGTGGATTAAGTTCCCATACTTTGTCGCCTTTATTTATTGGGTCAATATGATGGATTTGTATTCCAACGTTTCCTGCAGGATGAGGACCTGTAATATGATTTATCTGAACATTTTTTGTATTAAGAAAAACATTAGATTTTGTTTTATTTGGATTTATATTTAAATGCACAGTTCCTGAGGTTAATTTGGAAATTGCATCAATTCCTGCCTGAAAAATTTCTCCATTGCCATGAACAATAAAATCAAAATCGGGTGCTAAAGGATTTGTGTCAAAAGCAGAAATATGTATTGCTTTAGGTTTATCTTCAGGATTTGCAATTATTGAATATGGCCTTTGACGAATAAGAGTCCATACACCGCTTTTTAAAAGGTTTTCAATTATTTCTTCTTTGCTTAAATCTTTTGGATTTGCTTTTTTGAAATTAAGATAAGATATTTCATTGTCGGCAGTTATTCGAATTTCCTCTAACAATCTTTTTTCGCCTCTTTTTATTTCTGTAACTTTTCCGCTTACAGGAGAAGTGAAAATAATATTTTCTCTGTATTTGTCATAGAAAACAGGAGTTCCGGCTTTAACTTCATCACCGAGATTGACCAGCATTTTTGGAAAAACTCCAATAAAATCTGTTGGCTTCAATGCAAAACTCTTAGATGAAACTGTTGTGATAGTTTTATTAGCTTTTCCCAACAAATTTATGTCCAAGCCTTTCTTTATTTTAATGATTTTTGACATAATCTTTATTTATGTTATTGTCCTTTAAAAACCGTATTTAGTAATTCGTTTTTTGTTTATAACTGAAAAACAACTTAATGCATTAAGTTGCGTTGCATGTTTCTAAATATATTTATAAAAAAATATGTAAATGTAAAAAAACTATTTAAAAAAGAAAGAAAAATTTTTATGTAAAAAAAATAATTAGTTTTGCAAAAATTTTAAAAAATGAACTATACAAAAAAACAAGTTTTAAATGCATTAAGTCATGTTGATGACCCTGGTTTAAAAAAAGACCTTGTAAGTCTGAATATGATTGATAACATCGTAACTGATGGAAAAAAAATAAAGTTTACAATTGTACTAACAACTCCGGCTTGCCCTTTAAAAGAAAAAATAAAGCAAGCATGTGTTGACGCAATTCACAAATATGTTGATAAAGATGCAGAAGTTGTTGTAGAATTATCTTCAAAAGTAACAACAAGTCGAAAGAAAGAAGAAACATTAATGCCGGGAGTAAAAAATATTATTGCTGTAGCATCTGGAAAAGGTGGTGTAGGAAAATCAACAGTTGCTGTTAATCTCGCAATTGCATTGTCAAAAACAGGTGCAAAAGTTGGTTTAGTTGATGCTGATATTTATGGTCCTTCAATTCCTATAATGTTTGATGTGGTTAATGAAAGACCTAAGGCTGTCGAAAAAGACGGAAAAACAAAGATGATTCCTATAAAGAAATACGGAATCAGTTTACTTTCAATTGGATTTTTTGTTGACCCGGATAAAGCATTATTATGGAGAGGTCCTATGGCATCAAATGCTTTAGGTCAGTTGTTTTCTGAAAGCGATTGGGGCGAACTGGATTATATGATTGTTGATTTACCTCCCGGAACCGGAGATATTCATTTAACTTTAGTTCAAAAATTATCTGTTACAGGAGTTGTTATTGTTAGCACTCCTCAGGAAGTTGCTCTTGCTGATGCACGAAAAGGTGTTTCAATGTTTCAGCAAAAGGAAATTAATGTTCCTGTTCTTGGTTTTATTGAAAACATGTCTTACTTCACTCCGGCAGAATTACCCGATAATAAATATTATATTTTCGGAAAAGATGGTTGTGTGAAACTTGCAAAGGATCTTAAAGTGCCAATCTTAGGACAAATACCTCTTGTGCAGAGCATCTGCGAATCCGGTGATAATGGAACTCCTATTGCTCTTGATAATGACTCACCGGCTTCTAAAGCATTTCAATCTGCTGCCGAAAAAGTTGCACAGCAAATTTCGATCAGGAATGTTAAACTTGATGCCACAAAAATAGTAGAGATTAAAACTAAATAAAAACCAAATAAAAAAAAATGGAAAACAAAAAAGAGTTAGAAATAAAAGTTAAGAATGTAATTGACCAAATTCGTCCTTATCTTGAAGCTGACGGTGGAAATATAGAATTTGTCGAATTAACCAATGATTATATTGTAAATGTAAGACTAATGGGTGCTTGTGCTTCTTGCCCCATGAGTACTATGACTTTGAAACAAGGTGTTGAAGGTGCTGTTAAGAAAGCATTGCCTGAAATAAAATCTGTTGAAGCTGTTTAGAAGAAAATAGTAATATATTATTTAACAGTTTTGTTGCTATTTCAAAAAAATGATTTATTTTTGCAGTCTTTTATTAGAGCAGAATTTTGTTAAATAAAAAATTACAGGGCGTTTAGCTCAGTTGGTTCAGAGCACCTCGTTTACACCGAGGGGGTCGGGGGTTCGAATCCCTCAACGCCCACAGAGAGGGAAAGTCAAAAGCTTTCCCTTTTTTTATACCAAATTTTATTTTGATGTTTTAGGTAGAGTACCTTAGATATTTATAGGAAAACATCTAAGAAAAAAATTAAGGTGCAAAGCACCGAAATATTATTTTTGTAATTAAATATCACGGTGCTCTGCACCTCAACTAAAAAACAAATCTACCATTTACTATAAAGATTATCGGTGCTCTGCACCTTTAATAATATTTCAAAAAAATAAATTATATTTTTTCCCTAAATAATTTCTTTTCCAAATTTATTAATTCTTTTATAACAAATAATTTTTAATCTAACACATCAAAACATTATTAATCATATTTATAAAGTTTAATTTCATTAAGATTATAAAAATTTGTCTGAAAAAATACCTTAAAAATACAACTCCAGTCATAAATCCAATTTATAGAATACCCATAGATAATACTGACGACGGTTCAGTCCAACATAGTTTTAAACATAATTCTTTTGTAGATTTAAAATATTATTTCTATGTTATTTAAGTTATTTGTTCAATATAATCTTTTTTGCGTATATTTGAATCTCGATTAAAACACTATTACGTTGTGCCGCATACTGCCGAAAAATTTGCAACTATGGAGACAAATGAAAAATTAAGAGAACAGATTTTTGAGATAATTAATAATCAACTCAGAGATAACGACCCACCTGAGACTAAAACAACATTCGATAGATTACAAAAACAAGGATATGATGATTTTCAAACCAGACAAATGATTGGACAATGTTTAGCGGTTGAGTTGTTTGATGTTTTGAAACATGGAAGGCCTTATAACAATGAACGATATATTAAGAATTTAATAACTTTACCTAAGGAACCATTTGATTAGTTTAAATGAAAAAGCTTTATATAAAAACTGAAGAGATAATAGTCTCTGACATAGAAATTAAGATTTGTAAATGAGAAAAACTCTGAAAAGAGAATACAGGCTTCGTTCAGCAAAGGATTGGATAAAAACTTATTCAGGAAACAATGTTGTTAAAGGGTATTCAAAAAAGTACTCCGTTGACAAATTATGTGCTGTTAAGGAATTAAGAATGATTGCATTTAAAATTTCAGAAGAGTACGAAAATCAGTTGCGTAAGTCGTTGGTATCACTTAAAAATCAAAGACTTTCATTAAAGAAAAAGCGAGAGGATGAATTAAAAGCCTCATGTGAATTTGAAAGTGATGAAAATTTTGCGATGATTCTTGGATGTACAAGCGGAGGATTTCCATACGGAGTAACATATGAAGAAATGGATGAAATAAATAAACGTGAAATAGAATAAAATGCCAGCAGGACAAGCACATACTACTTGGTTTCCAGAACTCAAAGACATTCTGAAGACAAAATGGAATTCAAAACTTACTATACCACAACAGTTTGATTTAGTAAAGGAATTAAATAAAAAATTGAACCAAATAAGAATCGACTTGAATATTCAACCTCCTATGATGTGGTGTCCAAAATGTCAGAAGAGAGAGCGGTCAAGATTTACTGATGTTTCAATTACAGCAATGTACTACGCTTTGAAAAGATTTGAATTGTGCGAGGATGAATATTTCAAAAGACTATTAAGAGACTGGAAAAAATATTCAGTAACTGAAAACATAGATATTTACGGTAAAAGTAAAGAGACAGTAGAAAATAAGAATAATGAACATGATTAATAAAAGCACGAAAACACAACAATAGTAATCGTTGAACAACTACCAATAAACAACCATAAACATTAATTTCTCCCGATTGAATCTTAATAATACAAATCTTCAATTTCGTCTAAACCTTCAATTATTAGTATGTCATTTACCGGATTTGGATAAAAAGAAATTTTAGTTTTTCCCAAAAACAAAATATTTATTCAAACACAATACTATTTATAATAAATTATTTTAACTTTGAAAACTAAAACTGTTTTTTGTCTATAAGACGGTATTCAGATAAAAAGCTTTAATGTTTTTTGTTTACAAGTTAGTTGCAATATGAGGCAAGTGACATTCTGTAACATTAAATACTTAAGATTATGAATTTAGATGAACTTAATGAATATTCTTTTAATATTTTTTTAGTAATTGGAGTTATCGGTTTTGGAGCTCTGATATTAATCCCTGGATTAGCATTGGTTTTACCTTTTTGGTCTTTTCAGCATGACAGTTTTATTATATTACTTTCCATTTCAATGTGGATGTCAACTTTTACTTTGCCAGCTCTTTCAAAAATTGGAATAATTAATATCATGACAAGATTAACTGGTTGGAGCACATCAAGTAAAAGAACTCAAATAAATTATCTACGCAGCAGAGATAGATTTAGATATAACATAGAAAAATCTAAGCAAAGTTTTGTATGGGGAATATTCTATGCGATAACTATAGTATTGCCAATAGGTGCGACATTATATATAGTGATTCACCCAGATGACAAGGGGTTTATTGCATTGATTCCACTATTTATAAACCTGATTCTGACATTAATATTTATTGTCAATAGTCAAGATTTCTTATTGGGACTAATACCTGCATGTATCTCGATAATTTGTATATTGTTCTTATGGTTTCATCCTGAATTTCATCCTTTAAAAATATTTACTGTTTATATAACGACTGGAGAAGTTGTTATTTCAGGTATTGTATCAGGTTCAAATACATAAATACTACAACTAACCTACAATAAAAGTAAACGCTATATGCAGTTTGTAAAATGTATAATTAATTTTAACTTTAGTAGTGAATTATAAAACTTTTAGAAATCTGAAAGCCGCTTCAACTCTTATTGTGAACCTTTAATACTTCACCACCTTAAACGACCCCAAAAACTTTCCCGTTTAAACCTTCAATTATTAGTATGTCATTTACCGGATTGGGGTAAAAAGAAATTTTAGTTTTATCATAAAACAAGATATTTATTCAAACACAATACTATTTATAATAAATTTTTTAACTTTGAAAAAAAAACTTTTTTTTGTCTAATTAAGTATTGCAGTAAAAAGTATTAATGTTTTTTATTTAAAAGTTACAAGCAACCCTAATAAATGGAGCATGAAACGATTGACGATATTGTTTTTATTTATGTTTTTAATAAGTAAATCTTTTAGTCAAGACTACATTGAATACCAAAGGACTTTTAATCGTATTGATGAAGATGTATTATCTCAGAATTATAAATTAGCAATTGAACGACTCGACAGTATTTACTCAAATTTTGAATTTATTTATGCCAAACATTGTATAAAAGCTCTTCAAATTTGTATTACTGCGAATGATAGTATTAATGCTGACAAATGGCTGGCAAAATGTTTTAAACAAGGGATTCCCATTTGGATTATCAGGACAAATGATATAACAAAACAATCCATGGTTTATTCCACAACTCAAAAAACACTGAATGATTATGATAGCTTATACTCTATTTATAAAGCATCCATTGATACTAACCTTTTTAGAACAATAGACAGCTTATTGACGATAGACCAGAAATATACCCATAAAGTTAACGATGGTTTCGTTTTATTCAGGTTTACAATCTATTGGCTCCGATGGGGGATAAATAATCAACGTCAATTTCGTATCCTCAAACAAATTATTGAAACCCATGGCTACCCTGAAGAAAGACTAATCGGATTGGGGGAATATATTGAAGATTCGATGGCATTTGCAAAACACTTAACATTTTGGGGACCTTCTGAACTCAGGGAAGCCAGTGTTCAAATTATGTTGCAACATTGTTATTCAACTTGGCATAAGGTTGATCTGGATTTTAAAAACAAATTATTTCAAAACGTATGCAATGGAAATTTGCCATCTTACCAATTTGCAATAATCAGCGATTTTATGTGCTATGGAAAAAAGAAATATATTAATGACAAGTTTAGGATATTCAATAACGAATATGATAATGATTATATTGATAAAATTAATAGAAACAGGAATTCAATAGGACTTACTACATTAGAACAACAGAAAAGAAATATGCTATTGGCAAGAGAAAGGAGGGGGGAAAATCATAAAGCAAATTCTGAAATAATGCTTGAATATTAAAAGAGTTGCTTGTAACAAAGGCTATACCCAATAAGGGTTTTAGGGGCAAATTGGAAGTAAATGCCAGTAATGAAGTTTAGTTGATAAATTGAAACGGAAGTGCTACAAAATCCCTTACTGTGCATAGCAATACCGTTAATACTTCACCACCTTAAACGACCCCAAAAACTCTCCCGATTAATCCTCCAATTATTAGTAAATCATTTACCGGATTTGGATAAAAAGAATTTTTAATCTTATCACAAAACAAATTATTTATTCAAACACAATACTATTTATAATAAATTATTTTAACTTTGAAAAAAAAGTTTTTTTCTAATTACATAATTCAGATAAAAATTATTAATTTTTTTGTTTATAAGTTAAATCCCATAGGAGTAACGCAAAGAGCAATTTAAAAAGGTTTATATGATACTAATTTGGAAAAATAAAGGAATTTTAATACCTGTTTATTTTATAACAACTTTTATTGTAATTGCAATCTTAAATGGAATATTGATAAGAAATGTAGGTGGTATATTTGCTTCTGACTATGATTACCGGATTATTTTAGGCCTTGGATTATTGATTTCAGGTATATGGACATATCTAACAAGTGAAGAATACTTTAAAAAAGATGGAAAAAAGATAAAAGTTGATGTTGAAAATAAATTCTTTTTTATTTCAATGAAGATTTGGGGATATATTATAAATGGAGCTGGATTGTTATTTCTTATAATTGGATTAATTGAAACTATTAAGAAATAATATCATTGAATAATTGAAAACTAATAATATTTTATGCTCTTAGTTATCTTTAACTTTCAGTTTCGGGGTACAGAGACACAGCCCGAAAAACCGCCACTAACCATATACTAAACATTAATACTTCACCACCTTAAACGACCCCAAAAACTCTCCCGTCTAAACCTTCAATTATTAGTATATCATTTACCGGATTAGGATAAAAAGAGATTTTAATCTTATCACAAAACAAAATATTTATTCAAACACAATACTATTTAGAATAAATTATTTTAACTTTGAAAAAAAACTGTTTTTTTATCTAATTACGTATTCGTAGATAAAAAGCATTACTTTTTTTTATTAACAAGTTGGCACCAATAAAAAAATGAAATTACTCAACATTATAATAACTATTTTAATCCTGGCTGGCTGCGGACAGGTTAACCAAAAGGAAAATCTTGATGTTTCTGAGGAACAACACCAAAATTCAGAGTCTGTTATACATCTTGAAAAACAACAAGAAAATTCAAAATTCCCAGATTGGCTAACACAATTATATCCAACTGAATTGAAGCTTGACTATCAAACAATCGGACAAGAGTTGATTAGCTTCCAAATCATTAATGACTCTGTGACCTATTGCATTTACAAACAAATGGATGGAGCTTGCGAAAGAAATCTTGTAGTATCATTTGTTGATAGAATGCAAAAAGAAGAATTAGAAATAGGAAACAATTGTGACCATGACCTGTCAAGACCTTCACATAGTTGGAAAAATTTTGAACTTAAATCATCAAATATCATTTTGACAACTCAGTTTACGGAATCGGTACATGACTCATTGATAGACGAAGATGGTTGGATGAAAAAAGAATATGACTTCTTGGAAGCAAAGACAACGGTTGATACAGGCATACAAGTATTCCAAATAAATCAACAAGGATTGATAATAGAAATAGATAAATAACTGGTGACAACAAAAAAGTATAAAGCATTAAAACGCTCAATATTTGAAGCGTTGGCGGTTATTAATAGAATAATAATTAATAATGGAAAATACTAAAATTAATAAATACATCTATTTAGGATTAAGTAGCATAACAATATTAATATCAGGATTCTTTGGGTATTTGTATTTAAGTGAATGGCACAAGGTTCAAATATTAAAATTAACAAATAATTACTCATTTGGTGCTGATCATAATCCATTTTTTTTTAAGACAGCTCAGATGTACTCTAATGTAATGTTAATATTTGGTGTATTCTTTTGCAGTCTAATTTTGCTTACTTTTTGGTCTACTATAAAAAAGAAAAAAGAAATGACTCTTTTATTAACTGGATTAACAGTATTAGCTATTATAATTGCATTCACAATCGGGAGTATTAAAGGATAAATTATAATAATAGATTCAATAAAAACAGCTGCTAACGTAACAAAAAATAAAAATTATTAAGAACCTTTAATGCTTCACCACCTTAAACGACCCCCAAAACTCTCCCGTTTAAACCTTCAATTATTAGTATATCATTTACCGGATTTGGATAAAAAGAAATTTTAATCTTTTCACAAAACAAATTATTTATTCAAGCACAATACCATTTATAATAAATTATTTTAACTTTGAAAAAAAAAGTTTTTTTGTTTACAAGTTGTGCGTAATTTTTAATTGAGCGACGTGCTAAAAATGTGTTACACATTCCAAATTAATTTTAAAACAAACTATTTATTTTATAAATCTTGGAATATTAATAATTTAATGTGAATTTTATATCAGTTTTGAGAAATATTTAAAATATAAACTTGTGGAACCTACTTCAATTTTAAGTAAATTTTCTTTGACAGAACTTTACGATAGCTTTATTGAATTTCTTTCATTTTATATAAAACCCAAAAGGTATTTTTCAAGATTCTTTTTAAAACCTCCAGAGAGACAGTTTCAACAAACCTTTCTCCTATTTATATTTTTTTCCATTCTTGCATTTCTTTTTATGGACGAAGTTTCATATAGGAAATTGCTTTCGGTTCTATTTCTTGACGTTATTACTTCGATAATTTTTGCTTCAATTGTTTATCTTTCTGTGAATATCACAAGTTTGTTTAAAATTAAAAATGTAAAGTTTCCAAAAGTGTTTTTGTTTGCACTTCATTCTAAATTTCTGATAGGTCCAATTTATTTTATATCGTATATAATATTTATTAAATCAGAGCTATATGAGTTCTATTTTATTTGCAATTTATTTTTTGTGATTCAATTATATTTTTCACTTTTCTTCTTTTCATTTTTTGTTTATAGGCGTGTAAGAAAAATTATCGTTTCAATTCTTGTAACTATCCTTTTATTTAATATTTTCACTGTTGGATTAACCAAAATAACATTTGATAATAGACTGCAAGAAATATTTTCAAAATTATATTCTGATGCAATTTATACTGAATTTGAATCTGTTATAATGAATCAAATTCCTTTTAAGAAATATCCAACACATAAGATTTTATATGTCTATGAAAAATATCCTACTGATAGAATTCTAATTACAAGTACTTTGAAAGATTCTATTTCTAATGGAAGTGTATTATCAACAAAAAATTATATATCTGAAGTTGAATTATTGTTAACTAAAATTGATTCTGTAAAACCAAATTTAAAATATGAAAGGTCTAAAAAAGGAATTTTACTTTGGGAATCATATCTAAAGGAAATATCAAACTACTATAAAGAAGAAACTGAAATAAACAAATCAACTATATTAAGTTACGTGAAGCATCTTGAAAAAGACGGAAACTTATTTTATCATGAGATAACATTTAAACAGAATGATAAGTTTGTTAGTAAGTATTATGAAGCAATTATATATGATTATGATTTAATTCATTTATCAAATAAATCTGAGTCTATTTTAATTTTACTTTATCCTATAATGATTCTTTCCTATTTTTTTACCTGAAATTAGAAAACAACGCATAACAGCAGTTCAAATTATATACGAGGTTTTGTGGTATGCTGACAATGTTTTATCTTAGTAAAGTTGTTCAACGGTGGACAATGAAATAATGCGTAAACCCGCAAGTAACTTAACGCAGTACCGTTAATACTTCACCACCTTAAACGACCCCAAAAACTCTCCCGATTGAACCTTAATAATATAAATTCCATTTGGAAAAGATTTCATGTCTAACTCATAATCCGGGCTGTAATGTGCTTTCTTTTCAGTCAACAACAATTTCCCGTTTGTATCAATAATAGTGATTAACACACTATCTTCAATTTCGTCTAAACCTTCAATTATAAGTATATCATTTACCGGATTTGGATAAAAAGAAATTTTAGTTTCAGAATGTTTAATATCATTTATGCCAATATTATTTTTAAATAAATCGCTTATGCTAAATGTTGTTGCCGGATTTTGGTATGCCGGATTGCTACTGTGATAAACAGAAATTTTAAACAAATCGAATTCGGGAGAATATTGCATAAATTGTATGTTTTGTGAAAGATGAGAATAGTCGCGCATCAATTCCCAGTTTTTTGTTGAACTTATGTTTGTCCCAGAATCAATTGCTGTAACAATAGAATTATATCTGGTACCAAAATTCATGGCATTATTTCTTGCAATCTGGTAATTTGCAGTGTAGATATTATCACTCGGAATGCTGTCGGCATAATCATTATATCTGAAAGTCAGATAAGGAGAAGTTGGAGCAACTTCGGCAATCATGGCAATCAGGCTGTCGTGAGTTCCTGTGGATTTAGCAATTGCACTAACCAAATATCCGTCAGCATAACCCTGAGTTTGCTTCATTAATACCGAACGAATATCCTGTACATTATTTTTTCCATCCTTATTGAAATCCTTTTTTTCGATGGCTTTTCTCAGCGAGAACCAAATTGGTTCAAAATGTTTTCCATGCGAAGAGTTTCCACTAAAATCATCCATCATATGTTGAAATACGCCAAGACTTTGGTTAAATCCTGATAATACAGAGAACATACCTGCAAAACCAATATTCAACCATGGCTGCTCATCAATCTCTGATGGCAAGTGAATGCAAATAACTTGGTTATTTATAAGGTTAGAATTTATCTGCCAATCAAGATGCCTTGAAATTACTGATTTTCCGGCAAGGTCAGTTCCGGCTGTGGCATTTCCCCAACTTATCAAACTTGAGCAACCTTGCTTTGTTTTCTTATTCATCAGCTTTGCAATATCTAAAAAGGAATTACAAATCAAAAGGTCAACATAATCAATACTCGATAAATTAGTTCCTGCAGAATCCATTCCCGAAATTATTGCCTTGGCTTCAAGAACAAAATCTGAATCGAATTTTAAATCTTGTCCGGTTACGGTAAGACTTCTGGCAAGATAATAATAAGCGCCAAACTGTGGTTTTAGATAATTAATAAATGCCTGAGTGATTTGTGTCCCGAGAAGTGACCCATAAGCAAAACCACGTTCATAGTGAGTTCCCCAAACTTTTACAATTTTAATATTGTTGGTGTCATTAATGATTGCACCATTGATTTGCTGAGATTTTACACCAATAAAACTTATTAATATAAATAATAATAGAATAATTCTTTTCATAGATAATTTAATATAATTCAATAATAACAGGCTTTTATAATACTTCTCAAAAGTAATAAAATTTAATTTATCAGTACTTAACAATGGTTAAAAGTATTGTTACTAATCAGTTTTGAAAAGATGCCACAGATTACTCACAATATTATTAATTTTAACGGAGTTCGCGATATCACTTTGTTAAATTCACAGATTAAAAAATTATAAATATAATTTCATCAGATTGTCTTACAGATAAAAAAAATATTTTTTTTATTTGTAATTCAGAGATAATAACATAATTATTTTACTTCGCTAATAGTTATTTATACAAATAAAAACCTTGATTTATCGTATTAAAATAATAGTATATTTAAGAATCTGTGAATCTGTGGCTTTTTTTATTTAGGACTGATTAGTTACAAAGTATTTTGGTGATTTCAAATTTCAGTAATTTTAAATTTTAGTTTTCTTTTATTTCCCTATTTTATTTCCTAAAATATTCTATTTTTGTGAGCTAAATTTAAAAATAAAAAAAATATGAAAAAAATGCGATTAATTATTATTTCAAGTTTATTATTATTTGTTGCAGGATTAAATTCTAATGCCTGTACAAATTTTTTAATTACAAAAGGAGCTTCAATTGACGGTTCTACAATGATAAGCTATGCTGCCGATTCACATGTTCTTTATGGAGAATTATATCATTGGTCAGCAAAAAAATATAAAGAAGGTACTATGCTGGATGTTTATGAATGGGATACCGGCAAGTTTATGGGAAAAATAAAACAAGCCAGACAAACTTATAATGTTATTGGCAATATGAACGAATGGCAGGTTGCGATAGGCGAAACAACTTACGGTGGCAGAAAAGAACTTGCTACTCAAAAAGGGGCAATTATTGATTATGGAAGTATGATGTATATCGCTCTTCAGCGTTCCAAAACTGCTCGCGAAGCCATAAAAGTTATGACAACTTTAGTTGCAGAATATGGATATGCAAGTGTTGGTGAATCTATTTCTGTTTCCGACCCTAACGAAGTTTGGATTTTTGAAATTATCGGAAAAGGTGAAGGTGATAAAGGTGCTGTTTGGGTTGCACGACTTATCCCTGACGGATATGTTAGCTCTCACGCAAATCAGGCAAGGATTACTACTTTCAATTATCAAAAAGAAAACAAATGGGATGAATCAAATGCGAATACTTTTAATTCTCCCGATGTTATTTCTTTTGCAAAAGACATGGAATGGTACAAAGGAAAAGATAAAGATTTTAGTTTCTCCGACACTTATGCTCCTGTTGATTTTGGTGGTGCTCGTTTTTGTGAAATTCGTGTATGGGCATTTTTCAATGATGTTACAAGCGGAATGGATAAATATTGGGAATATGCTAAAGGTCATATCCAACATGATGACCCTAACGGATACGCTTCTAATCGTATGCCTTTATGGGTGAAACCTGAGAAAAAAGTTTCTGTTCACGATATGATGAACTTTATGAGAAATCATTTGGAAGGCACTGAGCTGGATATGAGTAAAGATATTGGTGCAGGACCATTTGAATGTCCTTATCGTTGGAGAGGATTAACTTGGAAAGTTGATGGTGTAAGCTATTGTAATGAAAGAGCTGCAGCTACTCAACAAACAGGATTTTCATTTGTTACTCACAGTCGTTCATGGCTTCCACGCGAAATTGGTGGAATCTTTTGGTTTAGCGTTGACGATGCTGCAAGCAGTGTTTATTTCCCTATGTATTCAAGCTCAACAAAAGTTCCTGAAACCTATTCTGTAGGAAATGGTGCTATGATGGAATGGTCAGATAATTCAGCTTTCTGGGCTTTTAATCAGGTATCAAATTTTGCTTACACAAGATATAATTACATTCATCCTGAGATTGCAGTAAAACAAAACGAACTTGAGGTTTCTTATATTAATCAAGTTGCTGCAAACGATAAAAATTGGAAGGAATTAAATTCTAAAAAAGCTATAAAAGAAATAACAAAATATTCTCTTACTATTGGTGATGGTTTAACTCATGAATGGAAAAATTTCTATAAATATCTTTTCTTAAAATATATGGATGGAAATATTAAGGAAGCTCAAAAAGTTCCTGAGAATTATAAATATTATCCTGCGAAAGTTGAACAACCGGGTTATGGAGAAAAATGGTATAAAAGAATTGTTAAAGAAACCGGTAACCAATTTAAAGTTATCGGAGGAGCAGGACATTAAATAATTACAAAAGATTAATTTTTTAGTTGATAGCTTAAATATAGAAAGGCATAAATATTATTATTAAGAAAGCTAAGATTTTTTCTTAGCTTTTTTTATATATCTTTGTGTTAATAATTGTTAGTTATTTTTTTGATAATATGTAAATATCAACTCCAACTCATAAACTGTGGAATAAAATAAACTTTATTTTTATGGGCTTTAGCTATATTATTATATTAATATTTATCATTTAACAATTCATTGTGATAGAGAAAAATTATAAATATGAAAAATTTTATAAAAAATCTTGAAATAGAAAATTTCAAGTCGATAAAAAAAGCAAAACTTGAATGTGAAAAGATTAATCTTTTTATAGGTGAGCCTAATGTTGGAAAATCAAATGTGTTGGAGGCGATTTCACTCTATGGAGCTTTGTATTCACAAAATGAGAAAAAGTTTCTTTCAGAATTTATCCGATATAATGAATTTAAAGATTTATTTTTTGATTACGATACTAAACCAATAATTTCAATTAAATCGGACTTAGGTTTTGCTGCTATCAATTATAAATTCAATACTGATTCTTATGATTATACATTTTCTAAAGATGAAAGTTTATTAAAATTAATATTAAAAAATAGAACAATTCATGAAACATTAGAAATTTATAATGCATTTTTCATAGATTATAATTCCAAAAATGATTTGATGAAGCCAATATATAAACGCATTAACCGCAATGGAACTACAGAAATAATTGAGAATACTGAATTTAGTCCTGTAAAGAAATATGATTTTAAATGTTTATCTGAGTTTAAAAATAGTTTCCCACAGTTTCTATTACCTCCTTATGGTGAAAATCTTGCAACGATTTTACAATCAAATGCCAGTTTTATAGATGAAGTTGCGACTATTTTTGAAGATTTTGGTTTAGAGTTAGTTATGTCTTATAATAGACAAAAGTTTCTGTTTCAAAAGAAAATGGGTCGTGCTGTAATTCAACATGAATATAATTTAATGGCAGACACTCTTCAACGATATATTTTTCATCTTGCTGCAATAGAATCAAACAATAATTCAGTATTGCTTTTTGAAGAACCGGAATCTCATTCTTTTCCTTCTTATATTTTAAGTCTTGTCAATAGAATTGTTAATGACAATTCAAATCAGTACTTTATAACATCTCACAACACCTATCTTTTTAATGAAATTTTAGAGCGAAAAATTAAAGAAACTGCTGTATTCTACACATACTATGAAAATTATGAAACCAAATTTAAGAAACTAACTTATGATGAACTTCAGGAAGTTTTAGATCACGGTGCTGACATTTTTCTAAATTTAAATTGGTTTGATAATGAATAAAAAGTTTATTGTACCGGAATGCTATTTTGAAACATTTTTAATTAATGTTCTTGAATTTGGCAATCAAGACCATAAACATGGTATTGGAAATGTACTTAATGGTCTTGATAATAATTATAAAAATAAATTAGGGATTGGAATTATAGATAATGATAAAAATAAACCTCCAAAATTCCAAGAGTACACCAATATAAAAGCAGAAAAGGATCTTTCATTGTTTAAGCATAAAGAAAGAAATAATTATTTAATTGTTATAGAACCAGCAATTGAAAAGTGGTTATTGAATATCTTAGAAGATGAAGCATTAGAAATCACAAAATTTGGTCTTCCAAATACACTTTCTAAATTGACAGATATTACAAAAAAAGGAAATGTTCATAAAAACGAAAATATCAAAACCCTTTTATACACTTTAAAACAAAAAAATGTTAAGTCATTTCAAACATTAACCAATTGGATTAATGAGATAAAAAATTAAATGCCAACAACACTACTCGAAATAAAAAACCTATCTGTTGAATTCAAATCAGAAAGTGGTACAATAAAAGCCGTTGATGATGTTTCTTTTACTCTGTCAAAAGGCAAAACTGTTGGAATTGTAGGAGAATCCGGCTCAGGGAAATCTGTTACTTCTTTATCAATAATGAGATTGATTCCCGAAAAAATCGGAAATATCTCAAATGGCGAAATTATCTACCATTCAAATTCTGATAAAGAAATAAATCTTTTGAAAATTTCTGAAAAAGAAATGCGTCAATTTAGAGGAAATAAAATTGCAATGATTTTTCAGGAACCTATGACTTCCCTAAATCCTGTTTATTCTTGTGGAAAACAAGTTGCCGAGGCAATAATTCTACATCAGAAGGTTTCAAAAAAAGAAGCAAAAAAAAGAACTTTAGAATTATTTGAAGAGGTTCAGTTGCCACGACCTTCTGAAATTTATAAATCATATCCTCATCAAATTTCAGGTGGACAAAAACAACGAGTGATGATTGCAATGGCTATGTCGTGTAATCCTTCAGTTTTGATTGCCGATGAACCAACTACTGCACTTGATGTTACTGTTCAAAAAACTATTCTTGAATTGATGAAAAGCCTTCAGAAAAAATATGAAACAGGCATTATTTTTATCACTCACGATTTAGGAGTTATTGCTGAAATTGCCGATTTTGTTGTTGTTATGCATCAAGGAAAAATTGTGGAAAAAGGAAATATTGCTGATATTTTTAAAAATCCCAAACATCCATACACTAAAGGACTTTTAGCTTGCCGACCACCTTTAGACGTAAGACTTAAAATTTTGCCAACTGTTTCTGATTTTATGGATATTAATTTAAATGAAGAAAAAAATATTAAGAGTGATTCCATAGATAATTATAAAAGCAAATTTGTTGTTACTGAAAAAGAACGAAAAAATAATCATAAAAGAATTTATGATAGCTCTCCTGTTCTTCAAGTCAAAAATATTAAAACATTTTTTCCAATTAAAAAGGGAATTTTTGGTAAAACATTTGAATATGTAAAAGCGGTAAATGATATTAGTTTTGATGTTTTTCAGGGCGAGACACTAGGATTAGTTGGAGAATCAGGTTGCGGAAAAACAACTTTGGGAAGAACAATTCTTAAGATGATAAATCAAACTGATGGAGACATAATTTACAAAGGAAAAAATCTTTCAAAGCTTTCACAAAAAGAATTGCGACAAAGCAGAAAAAATATTCAAATAATTTTTCAGGACCCATATTCATCTTTAAATCCAAGAATTACTGTTGGCTCAGCAATATTGGAGCCTATGAAAGTTCATGCTTTACATAAAAATGATAAAGAAAGAAGAGCAAAAGTTATCGAATTACTCGGCAGAGTGAATCTTGACGAATCGCATTATTATCGCTATCCTCATGAATTTTCGGGAGGACAGAGGCAGCGAATTTGTATAGCCCGGGCATTGGCAGTAAATCCCGAATTTATTATCTGTGATGAATCTGTGTCCGCTTTAGATGTTTCAATTCAGGCACAAGTGCTAAACCTTTTAAATGAATTAAAACAAGATTTTGGCTTCACTTATATTTTTATTTCCCACGACCTTTCTGTAGTAAAATTTATGTCCGACAGAATGATTGTAATGAAAGATGGTAAAATTCAGGAGATGGGCGATGCTGATGAAATTTATTATAATCCAAAAACCGATTATACAAAAAAACTTATTGATGCAATTCCTAAAGGATTGTAAGAGAAATGTGTTCCAATTGTTTCTTCTCCTCAGCTTTAGCATTTCAACCGAAGGAAGTCCGTAGGAGCCTTATAACGATTACTTCTCAAAGTGCATCTTTATTCTGGAAATCATAAAATCAATTGCAATCTTATTAGCTCCGCCTTGAGGAACAATGATATTCGCATATCTTTTAGCAGGTTCAATAAACTGAAGATGCATAGGTTTAACAAATTCTTCATAATGTTTTAAGACCTGCTCATAATTTCTGCCTCTCTCAACAACATCTCTTCTGATAATTCTCATCAATCTATCATCGGAATCAGCATCAACAAAAACTTTAATTCCCAGTCTATCGCGTAATCGCTTGCTCGTAAAAATCAAGATACCTTCAAGGATAATAACTTTTTTGGGATTAAGTGTAATAGTATCTTTTGCTCTTGCACAAGTAACATAAGAATAGATAGGCATTTCTATTGACTCTCCTTTTTTAAGTTTGTCAATATGGTCAATCAATAAATTAAATTCGATTGAAGAAGGATGGTCGAAATTAATTTTTCCTTTTTCTTCCTGACTAAGATGCCCGTTATCTTTATAGTAAGCATCCTGCGAAATAACCGAAACAGAATTCTTAGGCAATCCTTCAATTATTTTTTTAACAACAGTTGTTTTTCCACAACCCGAGCCACCTGAAATACCAATTATCAGCATAATGAAATTTTTTCCACAAATTTACATAGAAAATTCTATTTTTGTACTAATGATTTGCCAGGAGTTATTTTCAAAAATCTAAGCACTACAAATATTTTTAATTTTTTAACTTTAGGCACTCAAGGCACTCTAAGTACTTTAGGCACTCAAAGTACTCTAGGTACTTAACAACTTAAAAATGGAATGGTATATAATTTTAATGGTGATTGGAGCAGGTTTACTTGCAGGCTTTATTAACACACTTGCAGGAAGTGGTTCGCTGGTTAGTTTGCCATTATTAATATTTCTTGGCCTTGATCCTAGTACTGCAAATGGAACAAACCGTATTGCCATTCTTTTACAGAATATTGTTGGAGTTGGAAGCTTTCACAAAGAGAAACAAATAGAATGGAAAACTGATATTCGTTTTGCTTTTCCTGCATTGCTCGGTGCAATAATCGGCTCTCTGATTGCTGTTGAAATTGATGAAGATATTATGGGAAAAGTTATAGGTATTGTTATGATAATAATGCTGGTCGTAATTCTTTTAAATCCTAAAAAACTTCTCAAAGACAATAAAGAAATTTCTTCAGAAAAAATTTGGCTTAAATATATTGTATTCTTTTTTGTTGGTATTTATGGAGGATTTATTCAGGCAGGAGTAGGGATTTTCATTTTACTCGGCATTGCCTACACCACAGGAATTAATCTTGTAAGAGCAAATGCTGTAAAGCTTTTGATTATTCTTCTTTACACTCCAATAGCACTTGCAATTTTTATTTATTTCGGACAGGTAAACTGGAAATATGGATTAATTCTGGCAGTTGGAAACATGATTGGAGCTTTTCTCGGAACTAAAGTAGCAATCAAACAAGGTCCTAAATTTATCCGATGGGTTCTTATTGGAATTATTATTATTTCAGCCGGTAAGTTATTGTTTTTCTAAGCTGAATTATTTAAATATTTACTGTAAAGAGACAATATAATTCAGCTTAGCTCCGATTTAGAAAAGTTTATATTTTGAAAGCGAAGCGAAGTAAAATATTAGCTTTTCTTTGTCGTCAAATTAATTCAGGATTCTGCCTTTAAAGTTTATGAATTAATCGGGCTAAATTTCTCAGACTAAAAATTCGGAATAGTTTTCCGAATTAATAATTTTAAATATATTTTCTGGATAAGCTGTTTTAAAAGCTTTTGGTAAACGAGAAATTTTATCAGGATTATACTTGAATTCATAAGCATTTAATAAACCGTCTCTTTCTTCTATGTAATCAATTTCTTGTTGTTGTGTTGTTCTCCAGAAAAACATATTTGCCCTAATCCTTTTATATTCTAATAATTTTTTTCGTTCACTTATAAGGTAGTTCTCCCATAATGCTCCAACATCGTTTCTCATTTCAATTCGGTTTAAATTGCCAATAATAGCATTACGAATACCATTATCATAGAAATAAACTTTTCTTGATTTTTTAATCTCTGTTCTAATATTTCTGCTTAAAGCTGATAAACGGAAGACAACAAAAGTTTTTTCAAGAAGGTCAATATATTTCTCAACAGTTTTCGGGTCAGAGCCTATTGTTTTAGCTACTTCATTATATGAAACTTCATTACCTAATTGCCATGCCAGTGCTTGCAATAACTTTACCAATAAAGAAGGCTTTTTTAGAGATTCCAGTTTTAGTAAATCTTTATACAAATAACTGTCAGAAAGCCAGCCTAATATTTCTGAAGCTTCCTGGAATCCAGTAATTACTTCAGGATATGAACCAAAAATTAGACGCAGGTTTAGCTCTTGTTTTTCCTTTAATTTACCATGTTCCTTGATTAGTTCTCCATATGAAATTGGATATAGCAAATATTCAAATTTTCTTCCTGTTAGAGGTTCGCTAAGTTTATTAGCTAAATCAAAGGATGATGAACCAGTCGCAATTATTTGAACTTCCGGCAGATTATCTACAATTAATTTTAATATAGTTCCAATATTCTCAATTTGTTGTGCCTCGTCAATTACAACAATTTTATTCTTGCCAAATAATTGCGTCATTTCTGTGGAAGAAATTCCTTGAAATAATTGTGATGTTTTAGGTTCATCTCCATTAAACCAAAGAAATGGTTTTCCTATCTCATCAACCAAGGTTTTTGCTAAGGTAGTTTTGCCAACTTGTCTTGGACCAGTAATTACAATAGCTTTATTCTTAAAAAACTTTTGCTTTAAAATTGTAGTTAATTCTCTTTCTATCATTTTGCAAATATACATAATTTTGGATTCAAATCCAAAATTATTATGGTTATTTTGGATTTGAATCCAAAATTATCATGTTTTTAATGATTCAATATTTAATGTAAAATGTTAGTGGAAGTATAATTTCTATGAAAGCCATTCATCGATAAATTCTCTAATACAGGCATCTCCACCTTTACGTTTTAGAATTATATCTGCTGTGTCTTTAATAATTTTGACTGCATTTGCCGGGCAGGCATTTAGACCAGCTTTTTCCATTATTTCTTTGTCATTGATATCATCACCAAGAAATGCAATATCTTGAAATGAAAATCCCAATTCTTCACACCATTTTTCAAGGATATTTATTTTTGGTTCTATCCCGACATAAACGTATTCAATGCCCAACAGTTTTGCTCTGTTATTAATAATATTAGAATTAAATCCTGAACTGATAATTCCCACAGGAAAATTTTTTGCTGTAAGTTTTTTTATTGCCATTCCGTCTTTAGCGTTGAATTTTTTAAATTCATCGCCACCTTCGGTATAGAACATCCCGCCATCAGTCATAACACCATCAACGTCCAAAATTAAAAACTTAATATTTTTTTCTTTTATTTCAAATTTTGCCTTGATATCTTGTTTTAATAAAACATCTACGGGGAAATTATAATATTCTGAAATTTTAATTAGCTCGCCTGTTGTTGGTTCAATGGCTCCCTGATAGATTAAACTTAGCAACATGCCAGTGCTTAATTCAAAATCTTTTGGCTCGGTTTCATGGTGTTTTGCAAGAAATTGAATATTTTCAAAAAAGTAATTCATATTAAATTATATTTCGGTTTATCGCTTTTGAAATCACTTTTAAAGATTGAAACAACTCTTTGAATTGTTCATGATTTAATTGTTGAGACGCATCTGATTTAGCTACTTTAGGATTAGGGTGAACTTCAATAAGAATTCCTTCAACTCCCATTGCCATACAAGCTCTTGCAAGATCAGGGACACCATAAGCATAACCGATTGCATGACTTGGGTCAAGAATAATTGGTAAATTAGTATGCTCTTTCAAATATGAAGCTCCGCATAAATCTAAAGTAAATCTTGTCTTAGTTTCAAAGGTTCTGATTCCTCTTTCACAAAGAATAACATTATAGTTGCCTCCAGATAAAATAAATTCCGATGCTTGAACAAATTCCTGCAATGTTGTTCCAAAGCCACGTTTTAATAATACAGGTTTTTGAATTTTTGAGCAAGCTCTTAGAATTCCATGATTGTACATAGATTTAGCTCCAATCTGAACTACATCTGCATACTCAATAACTTCATTTACATGAGTAGAATCTCTGACTTCTGTTACTAATGAAAGATTATATTCGTCACAAACTTTTCTTAAAATTTTAAGTCCCGCTAAGCCCATTCCCTGAAAACTATAAGGCGATGTTCTGGGTTTATAACTTCCGGCTCTTAAGGTGGAAAGTCCTAATTCTTTATTAAGCTCAGCAGATTTATAAATTTGCTCTTCCGATTCAATTCCGCAAGGACCAATTGTAACTAAAGTATTATTATGATTGCCTCCAATAAAATTATCTCCAATTTTTATCTCTCTTGTTTCTTTTTGATATTCCGCACTGGATAGTTGCATGTCGTTTGGGAAGACAAATTTTTCGCTAATAAACTCATCATATTTTGAATCTATTTCTTTAACAGCAGAACTTGTAACCAAAACAGAATAGTTGCTTTGTTTTATTATGAAAGCATCAATAACTTGTGATATTTCCTTTGTTTTTTCTTGGCTTGTTTCTTCTTTTAAATGTATTATCATTATTCTCCTTTTATTAAATCATAAAATATTAGAGCACCGCTTGCCTGATTTTCGTCATTAACTACAGGCAAATAGTTAATAGGGAATTTCTGTACTTTAATAAATTTAAGTAGTTTTTTAACAGTAAAATTTTCATTAACTCTTACAGGATTAAAATTAATAACGTCTTCAACTTTGATTTTATTGAAATCCTGAATGTTTTTTAATAATCCTTTTCTAACATCTGCATTGGTAACAATTCCCTTAAGTTTTTTACTTTCATCTGTGATTATTGTAAAACCCAATCTGTTTTTTTCGATTGATTTCAGGATGTTTGTAAAAGTACAGTTCTCAGGTTTTATAATATGAATTTCTTCGGGTGGAATCATAAAATCTTTCACTCTATAACTTGATTCAGTGATGTTGAGTTTTAGGTCGAGTAGGGCAGAGCCAATATCGTTTTTAAACAGGAAAGAACCCGAAACTGCTGCGGAAACTCCTATGTTTCTTAAAATAAATGAAACTTCTCCATTAACTCCTCCGTCAACATGAATTTCTTTGGCAGGATATTTTTTTCTAAAACTTCTTATTCTTTTAAAATTTGTTTTATTAAAAACTCCACTACTTTGACCCGGTGTTGTTGCCATCAACATAATAAAAGAGAATTTGTCGGCATAATCATCAAAAACATCAAGGCTTGTTTCTGTTGTTATTGCCAACCCAAGTTCCGAAGTGATGGCCTCAGGAATATCAAGTTTTCCTGAAATGTTCTCATATTGAAATGTAACAAACTCAGGTTTTACTTCTTCAATTAAATCATAAAACTTTTCAGGTTCAGAGCTGATAATGTGCAAATCAATTGGCTTAGCCGTGAATTCCCGAATCTGTTTTATATCATCGAAAACTTCGTAATTGTCATTGCAATCAATGTGAATAAAATCAACAGCGTGTTTATCGATTTCTTTGATAATATCTGTAAGTTCCTGATCAGAATTAGAATATATTGATGCTGAAATTTTCATTTAATTGTATTTAGAACACAAAAAATAATTAAAAAAAACATTGGCAGAGATTTTATTTACTCTGCTAAAACTAAAACCTTATTCTTCAATACTTCAATAACTCCGCTGTTAATTTCAATAAAATTGGTGTTATCTTTTGTATCAACATATTTTATTTTTCCTTTTTTTAGGATAGAAATTAAAGGAGCATGGTCTTTTAATATTTCAAATGAGCCATCAATTCCCGGAAGCTGGACTAAATTCACTTCACCGGTGAAAACTGTTTTGTCTGGTGTTATAATTTCAAGTTGCATAATTTTTGTTTCAGCTTTCTTGCCAAATTACTTAAAGTTTTATATTGTTATTTATTTTCTTCAAGAATCTTTTTTCCTTTTTCGATAGCTTCTTCTATGGTGCCGACTAAGTTAAAAGCTTCTTCAGGATATTCATCAACTTCTCCATCTAAAATCATATTGAAACCTTTGATAGTATCTTCAATAGAAACTATGCAGCCGGGGATACCTGTAAATTGTTCGGCAACATGGAATGGTTGCGATAAAAACCTTTGTACTCGTCTTGCACGATGAACAGCGAGTCTGTCTTCTTCAGAAAGTTCATCCAAGCCAAGTATTGCGATTATATCCTGAAGTTCATTATATCTCTGAAGTATTTCTTTTACTCTTTGAGTAGTTTTATAATGTTCTTCACCAACAATATCAGGAGACAAAATTCTTGATGTTGAATCCAAAGGGTCAACAGCAGGATAAATTCCGAGTTCGGAGATTTTACGGCTTAAAACCGTTGTAGCATCAAGATGGGCAAAAGTTGTTGCAGGAGCAGGGTCGGTTAAGTCATCGGCAGGCACATAGATTGCCTGAACAGAAGTTATTGAGCCACGTTTTGTTGAGGTAATTCTTTCCTGCAAAATTCCCATTTCTGTTGCCAATGTTGGCTGGTATCCAACAGCTGAGGGCATACGTCCGAGAAGTGCGGAAACTTCGGAACCTGCTTGTGTGAAACGAAAAATATTATCAATAAAGAAAAGAATATCTCTGCCACCGGATTTTTCATCACCATCTCGGAAATATTCTGCAAGTGTCAATCCCGAAAGAGCAACTCTGGCACGTGCTCCGGGAGGTTCATTCATCTGTCCGAAAACCAATGTTGCTTGTGATTTTGCCAATTCTTCTTTGTCAACAAGTGAAAGGTCCCATCCGCCTTTTTCCATATCTTCAAGAAAAGCTTTACCATATTTTATAACTCCCGATTCTATCATTTCACGTAAAAGGTCATTGCCTTCGCGGGTTCTTTCTCCGACTCCGCCAAATACTGAAAGACCGGCATAAACTTTTGCAATATTATTGATAAGCTCCATAATGATTATGGTTTTACCAACGCCGGCTCCACCAAATAATCCAATTTTCCCACCTTTTGCGTAAGGTTCAATAAGGTCAATTACTTTTATACCTGTATAGAAAACTTCCTTTTGTGTAGAAAGGTTTTCAAAAGCAGGAGGGTCGCGATGAATCTGATATGATTTTTCTTTTGAAACTTTTTCCATACCATCTATTGCTTCACCAATAACATTAAACAAACGCCCTTTAATATGTTCGCCTATTGGCATTGAAATTCCTTCACCTTTTGAAACAACATCCATCCCTCGGTAAAGTCCATCGGTGGAATCCATTGCTATGGTTCTTATTGTGTTTTCACCAATGTCTTGCTGACATTCTAAAACTATTATACTTCCATCATTATTTGTAACTTCCAGTGCATCATAAATGTTAGGTAGGTCTTCATCGTTTTCAAATACAACATCTATTACAGGACCTATTATTTGGAAAATTTTTCCAGTGTTCTTCTTTGACATAATTCGATTTTATAAATTTTGAATGACAAAGATAAAGTTTTCTGTTGTTTTGCCGATAAGTTTTATTAATATTTTTCAGCAAACGAATTATCAACAATATATTTTTCTAATTTTGAAAATTATTAGGAAAGGAAAAATAGTAGAAAGAAAAATAAATATCAATAATATTTTATTTTGAAGATATACAGAGACATCAATTTTTTTGAAAAGAATAAATTTTCAGTAGTAACTATTGGGACCTTCGACGGAATCCACCTTGGTCATCAAAAAATAATCAATCGCTTGATTGAGATTACAAAAGCAGGGAATTTTGAAAGTGTTGTCATTACTTTTGAACCACATCCTCGAATTGTACTTGGACAAGGCAATGAGAAATTTAAATTTATAAATACTCAAGACGAAAAAATTGAACATTTTAAAAAATTGGGTGTTGACAATTTAATTATTATTCAGTTTACAAAAGAATTTTCTCAATTATCTTCAAAGGAATTCATGAAAAATTATCTGATTGATAAAATAGGTTTACATAAGCTTATTGTTGGCTATGACCATCAATTTGGAAAAAAACGAGAAGGAGATTATGAAAATTTAAAATTATTAATGAATCAATATAAGTTTGATATCGAAAAAATTTCTGCCAAAGAAATTAATAATATTGCTGTTAGTTCAACCAAAATTCGCAAAGCTCTTGAAGCAGGGAATATTACTTTAGCAAACTCCTTTCTCGGCTATGAATATTCAATCACAGGAAAAGTTGAAACAGGCAATAAAATTGGCAGCAAAATTGGTTTTCCAACAGCAAATGTAAAAGTTGAAGATAAATATAAACTTATTCCCCAAAATGGAGTTTATGCTGTGAAAGCACTGTTTGAAGGAAAAATCTATAAAGGAATGCTTAATATCGGAAAACGACCAACTCTAAATCTTAATAAAGTTTTAATCGAGATAAACATTTTTGATTTTAATGAAAATATTTATGATAAAACACTAACAATATTTTTTATTGAAAGAATTCGTAACGAAATAAAATTTCAAAATATTGAAAATTTGAAAAGCCGTCTTATTGTTGATGAAAAGGAAGTAAAAAAAATACTTAAATCTGATAAATTAAAATGAAAATTTTACTTGGTTTGTTGATGAATAGTAAAAATACAATATTAATTTTTTTATTGATTTTGTCTTTTCAAGTTAACGCTCAGATATTAGATTCTATAAGTTTTTCAAAGGAGTTTGAATATAAATCTCTTGATGAAGCGCTAAAAAATCCTGAGAAAGTTTATAAACTAACACTTAAAAGAAAAAGACTTGATGAAATTCCAAAAGGAATTTTCACATTAACAAATCTACAAGAACTAAATCTCAAAAAAAACAAAATCAAAAAAATACCAAAAGAAATTGGGAATCTGAAAAACCTTCAAAAATTAAATCTCTCTCAAAACAAACTTATTTTTCTTCCGCATGAAATAGGAATGTTGATAAATTTGAATGAGCTAATTCTAAACAGAAACGTAATTGAAATACTTCCTCCGGAAATAGGGAAATTAACAAAACTACGATATCTTGATTTGTGGAGCAATGAGATTTATTACTTTCCTGATGAAATAAAAAAACTGCAAAACACTTTAAAAACTGTTGACTTGAGAGTGATTAGAATGAGCTATAAAGCTCAGGATAAAATTGCCGAACAATTGCCTAAAACAAAAATATTTTTTACAAAAGGATGTAATTGTATGGATTGATTAAAAACAATCTATGACTAAAATTATTTTTAAAGATTTTTCTTGCAATTTCTTGCAATTTCACTTAACTACAAAACAAAAACCACCCGTTTTAGTAAAATCGGATAATAAAGCATTTTTATAGCCCAAATCCGTTGAATATGATAATAAATAATAATGATTATCCTGACCACCATTTGTTATAATATTAAAGTCATCTACACTTTCTTCGCATTCAGTATCAGTAATATTCAAATCATCATATTTTGCACCTGTTATATATGGATACTGACGAATATAGAAAATTCCTTTTTCTTGAGCAATTAAACTAATTTTGAAATAATTCTTATTGTTTTCATAAGAATATATTTTTTTTTTTTTCTTATGCCCATCTGAATAAGTGAATGTATTAAATTCACCTTTAACTACAATAATATCAAAGTAATCATACGGAAACTTATTTATAGAATCTAGTTTTGTAAGAAAAAAATCAAAATGAAAATCATAATAATTTACCTGAATATATTCGTTTGAATTTTTATCCAATAACTGAGAATCGTAAATTGATTCTATTGTTAATGTATCTCCAATACTTATTGTATCATTTGCAGGGCTAATTGTAAATGGAAAATCAAAATTATAAGCAACTTTACAGGGTTTTTGGCAATTTGAAAAACAAACTACTATTAACAGTAATACGGAGATTAATTTTAGATTATACATTTTGCTATTAAATTTTTTCAAGTACAAAATAGTGAATTATAATTCAAATAATAGAATGTTATGTTTACTTTTAAATGCACAAACAAATATAATGGTTGCGTAAGATTAATCTAAAATTTAGCATTATTAATTCATGAAATTATTTAACTACAAAACAAAAACCACCGATTTTAGTAAAATCAGAGTATGATGAATTTTTATAATCTGGGTCTGTAGAATATGATAATAAATAAAAATGATTATCTTGTAATTTATTTGTATTGACATTATAGTCATCTACTCTCTCTTCACACTCTGTATCAGTAATATGTAAATCATCATATTTTACTCCTGTAATATACGGACGTTGAGCAATATAATAGATTCCTTTTTTTTGGGGAATTATGTTAAGACTAAAATAATTTTTACTATTTTCATAAGAATATTTTATTCTTTCTTTTTTATGACCATCTGAAAAAGTTATTGTAGTTAAATTACCTTTATTTACTACCAAATCAAAATAATCAAAAGAATAATTTTCAAGACTATCAAGTTTTAAAAGAAATATATCAAAATGAAAATCATAATCATTTACTTGGATATATTCGTTTGAATTTTTATCTAATAACTGAGAATCATAAATTGATTCTATGGTTAATGTATCACCTATGCTTATTGTATCACTTGCAGGGTTAATCGTAAATGGAAATTCAAAAAAATAAGCATTTTTACATTTTTTTTCACAATTCGTAAAACAAACTGCTATTAACAATAATATGAAGATTAATTTTAAGTTTCTCATCTTTTAATTTTTCATTAATGACCATAACTTGTAAAAAGTGTAGTAATATTAGCTGCTTGTCCGGAATAGTTATTTATTAACTGGTCTCTAAAGTCTTCGGGTGATTCCGTTGAACTCATTAAGAAATTAAAAGCATCGCCCATAGTTATTCCAATTACATTATCAGTAACCGCATTAGGTTCAAAATGGTCAGGATATGACTGCCCTTCTCCATCCCAAATGTCATGAAATATTCCATCAGGTATCCAAGGATTATTTGCATTATCAGGGTCCCATTCTTCAAGTTGCCAAATCCATCTATTATCTTCGATATCCCATGCTTGTGTTGTTTGAGCTTGACTATGATGTAATCCATATTTGGTTTCACAAAATGTAAATGCAACATTTTCTGCCCAAGCTTCTGCAATGCCACAATAGCCGGCATTGTTTGCAGTACCGTCTCCATAAGGATCGCCTGAATGTAATAATGCCTGAGTAATTGTATAATTCACAAAAGTACACCACCAGTTATTTCCAACTTTTGCATAATGACACGAATGTCCAAGTTCGTGGAATTGAATCCTATTTATTTCATCAGAAGCCCAATCACCTTCATCATCGTAATTATAACTAAATGTTAAATCGGGCAAATATAAGTTAACAACATTTTTTACGGCTTCAAATGGTCCAAGCAAAGATGAATATAACCAAACATCAACAACTGAACTTAACAATGATGTATTATCCAATTTATGAAGCATTGAAGCTGAAGCTGAACCATTGAGATAGTTAGTTATATAAATCCTAAGTTCATCTGGAGGCAATGAAATTGAATTTTGTGAGCAATAGGTTCTCATATCTTCAACAGCATTTATTGTTAAAGCTGCAAAATAGTTTCTCGATGGGGTGATACCAGAGTCATGGTTTTCTCCAAAAACTTCATTAATATTCTGTAATGCACTTTTTTTATATTTTCCAAGTTTTATACATAATGGATATGCTATTTGCCATATTCTAATACCTCTAATAGAGCGAAGTTGCATTCGTGGATTTTTATATTTAACATAAATTCTAGCTTTCCTGAATTTTTTTTCAATCTTAAAATAACCACTTGAATTAGTATATGTCCTTTTTATCTTACAACCTCTTCTTGCAATTACTCTTATTTTTTTCACACCTACAGTACCTAACTGGCTATTTTGAACTCTTATATACCCTTGAGGTTTATACCTCCATGCTTTTGTTCCTCCTGAAGCATCTGCTGTAGTATCTAACTGTCCTGTTATTCTTAATGCTTCATCTTCCAAATCCGCTTCTATATCACTTGGGATATATAGGTTTTCAAGTATTTCATAATAAACATTAGGCAAATTATAATTCACGGGAACAACAGTATAGAGCCATGTAATATCCTCCTCAGGAATATTAGGTTCTTGATAATAGGTTCCTTCGGTAATAATTTCATAATCGAAAGGTGTATCAAAAAGAACTAAATTAGTATCATCAATTAAAGTTTTTAAGTCATCCAAATCAGAAGGCAAAAACCGAATATAATTATGGGAGTTATAAATTTCAGAAGCATCGTCATAGAGATTTATTGAAGCTTGTGTCATATTATCTACTGACCAGGGATTAGAAAATTGAGCTCCTAATTCTGTCAGCACATCTACATCAGGGTATGGACCTGGTAATGGTCCACTTCCTGGAGTCATCATTATGCTCTCATTAATTTCATCTTTATTGCAAGATGTGATAACAGCAATACAGAAAATGATAAGTACAGCATTATAAACATACTTACTGTAACTTAATTTTCTTAGAATTGGAAATTTCGTTTTTTTTCTTTTAAAGAAATTCTTAGTTTTTTTCATGATAAATCAGTTTTAATTATATATTCAAAGTTTTTCCCAAATATACAAAAAATAATATTAAATACAATAAAAAATAATTTATTGGTCTCAAAATTAGTTAAAACTATGCACTTTAGTGCATCTCGCTTTAGCTTCTAAAAATCTTATCTTTGCAGGATGACAGATTATCAAAGATCGAATGGTCATACTGTATCAAGTTTAACAGTGCATATTGTGTGGTCAACAAAGTATCGTTATTCAGTATTACAAGGTGATATTAAGGCAAGATGTAGAACAATTCTAATTCAAGTTTGTGAAGCAGAAGATGTTGTAATCTTAAAAGGCGTTGTTTCAAAAGATCATGTTCATATGCATTTGAGTTATCGTCCATCACAATCCATTAGCACTTTAGTAAAAAAACTAAAAGGGAGAAGTTCAAGAAAACTTCAGCAAGAGTTTCCAGAGTTAGGAAAGAAATATTGGGGTCAACATTTTTAGGCAATTGGATTTGGTTGTTGGAGTACAGGTAATATAACAGATGAAATGGTAAATGAATACTTGGAACATCACCGGAAACCAACAGATCTGGATGATTCAAACTTCATCATTGAATAATATAAGACTTTCAGTCTTTGAAAAAACTATGGCACTTTCAGTCCATAGTGGTTTATTTAATTTTCAGATTTTGTAATAAATTAGGATTAGCGTTTTTGTTTAATTTAAAACAATTTTTATCCCCCTTAAAATTTATTTTCTACTCTCCAATCTTTTTATTAAATTTGCTTTTAAAGAATTTATAAATTATGAAAACAATAATTAAGAAAATCAATAGAATCCCATCTTCTGCAAGTGAGGTGATTTTTGTTTCTGATATTAAAAAAATCCCAAAAGAACTTTTAAGCGAAGAAGAATTAGAATTTGCAAAAAAAGAGCAAAAAAACGAAAAGGATTTAATTGCTATTAATCGTTTTAATAAATGGCTTTTTGTTCAGATTATAAAAAATGAAAAGATTGAACATAAAAGATTAGAAGTATGCAGAAAAGCTGGCAATAATATTTTGTCAAATATCAATGCTCAAAAAATAAAAAAAATCTATTTAAGAGATGCAGAAGATAAATCATCTGAAATATTAGCTTTTGCTGAAGGTATGGCTCTCGGGAATTATCAATTTTTAAAATATAAAACAGGAAAAGACAAAAAGGAAAATTCTTTAACGGAAATTTATATTCTGTCAAAATCCCTTGAACAACTTAAAATAGATGAATTAAATATTGTTATTGAAGCAACTTGTTTATGCCGAACTTTAGTCAACGAACCCTTATCGTTTTTGAATGCAATAAAATTATCGGAAGCAATAATTGATATGGGAAAAGAAAGCGGGGCAAAAGTTGAAGTTCTAAATAAAAAGAAAATTGAAGCATTGAAAATGGGTGGATTGCTTGCGGTTAACAAAGGAAGTATTGACCCTCCGACTTTTTCGATTATTGAATGGAAGCCTGAAAATGCTATTAATAAAAAACCATATATTTTTGTTGGAAAAGGTATAGTTTACGATACCGGCGGATTAAACATAAAAACCGGGAATTATATGAATGATATGAAATGCGATATGGCAGGAGCAGCTATGATGTCGTCTGTTGTTTATGCAATTTCAAAAGCAAAATTGCCTGTTTATGTTATTGCCCTGATTCCGGCAACCGACAACCGACCGGATGGGAATGCTTATGTTTCCGGTGATGTTATTACTATGTTTGACGGAACAAATGTTGAAGTTCTAAACACCGATGCCGAAGGGCGCATAATACTTGCCGATGCTTTGAGCTATGCTAAAAAATATAATCCTGAACTTGTGATAGATTCAGCAACTTTAACCGGTGCAGCTTCAAGAGCAATTGGGAAATATGGAATTGTTGCTATGCAATCCAAGGCAGCAAAAGAATTTGGAAACCTTAAGAAAAGTGGTGAAAATGTTTATGAACGACTTGCGGAATTTCCTTTCTGGGAAGAATTCGGCGAGATGATTAAATCAGATATTGCGGATATAAAAAATATTGGAGGCATAGATGCAAGGATGATTACTGCCGGAAAATTTTTAGAGCATTTCACCGATTATCCTTTTATTCACCTTGATATTGCAGGACCTGCTTTTTTAGGTAAAAAAGATGAATATAGAAGTGCCGGCGGAACTGGTACTGGTGTTAGATTATTATTTGATTTTATTAGAAATAAATGCTAATTCTTGTTTAACTTTGCCTAATCTTTTTTACTCAGCATTTATCCGATGAATTTTATAAAAATAATTAGCATTTAGTTTTTTTTCTAAGATTTTGTCGGTTATTGTAAGTGATTTAACAAGTGTTTGAGAATATATAGCTATTATAAAAATATTGAAACATTATGCACAAAACATTAAATAAAGAAGAAAATAATCGTACAGTGAAAATTGGTATTACTCATGGTGATTTTAACGGTATTGGCTACGAAATAATTATTAAAACTCTTATTGACCAGCGAATAAATGAAATTTGCACACCTATTGTTTATGGTTCGTCAAAAATTGCATCCTATCATCGTAAAACATTAAATATTTTAGATTTTAGTTTTAATCTTATTAAAAATGCAGATGTTGCAAATCCAAAACGACCGAATATTATAAATTGCTATAATAGAGAAGTTAGAATTGAATTAGGGAATTCCACCGAAGAAGCAGGAAATTTTGCATACTTATCACTTGAAGCTGCTACTGAAGATTTGAAAAATAATAATATTGATGTGATTGTTACTGCTCCGATAAACAAAAAAAACATACAGTCGGATAATTTCTCTTTTCCTGGTCATACGGAATATTTAGCTGAAAAATTCAATGCTGATGATTTTCTAATGCTGATGATTAGCAACAAAATTCGAATAGGTGTCATCACAGGACATATTCCTTTGAAAGATGTTTCTTCAAATCTAACACCTGAGCTGATATCGAGTAAAATCAGAATTATGAATGAATCGCTTAAAATTGATTTTGGAATAAGGAAACCCAAAATTGCTGTGCTTGGATTAAATCCACACTCTGGCGATGATGGTGTTATTGGTACTGAAGAGAAAGAGATTATTAGTCCTGTTATCAGAAAAGTTTTTGATGAAGGTATTATGGTTTTTGGACCTTTTCCTGCAGATGGATTTTTTGGAAATTCTAAATATACCGAATTTGATGGGATTCTTGCTATGTATCACGATCAGGGAATGATGCCTTTTAAAGCTATGTCATTTTCAGATGGAGTTAACTTTACTGCAGGTTTGCCAATTATTCGAACTTCCCCATCGCATGGTACTGCATACGACATTGCCGGAAAAAACCTTGCTTCTCCTGATTCTTTTAGAGCTGCCGTGTTTTTAGCTTGTGATATTTATAGAAAAAGAAAAGAATATAAAAAATTAACTAAGAACCCGCTAAAAGTTAGCAAATCTACTCAGGGTAATAATAATCGTGATGAGGAAAGTGAAAACAATAAATAGAACTTAGTATTAATTATGCTTAAAATTAACTACAATATATCTGACATCACAAAAATTGTTAAAGGTGAGCTAATATCTAAAAGTGAAACAAATGATAAAATTTCTGATGTTCTCATTGATAGCCGAAAACTTATTACTCCCGAAAATTGTTTGTTTTTTGCTTTAGTTAGCAAAACTAATGATGGACACAAATATATTGAAACGCTTTATAATAAAGATGTAAAGAATTTCATTATTTCAACACTTCCCAATAACATAAAAGTTTTTGAAAACATAAATATTATTAAAGTAAATAATACTCTAACTGCTTTACAATCTTTAAGTGCATCACATCGACAAAAATTTAATATTCCGGTAATAGGAATCACAGGAAGTAATGGAAAGACAATAGTTAAGGAATGGCTTTTTCAATTATTAAGAAAAGATAAAAAGATAATTAGAAGTCCGAAAAGTTATAATTCGCAAATTGGTGTTCCTTTATCTGTCTTACAAATGAAATCTGAGCATGAACTTGCTTTTTTTGAAGCCGGCATTTCCGAGACCGATGAGATGGATAAATTAGAAACTATAATAAGACCGAAAATTGGAATTTTTACAAATATTGGTGCTGCTCACGGTGAAAACTTTTTTCATGAAGCTCAAAAAATTAATGAAAAATTAAAACTTTTTACTAAGTCTGAAACTTTGATTTATTGTTCGGATCATATAGAAATAAAAGAAAGAATAATAGAATCTCAGGTTTTTAAAAAAATAAATATTTTTTCGTGGGGGAAAAATATAAATTCTGAACTTCAGATAAAAAGTGTCAATAAAAATAATAAACAAACAACTATTAAAGGAATTTATAAAAAGCAAAATATTCAAATAAAAATTCCTTTTATTGATGATGCTTCTATTGAGAATTCAATACATTGCTGGGCTTTTATGCTGTTTTTCGGATACCAACAAAATATTATTTCCGAACGCATGGAATCACTTTCGCCTGTTGCGATGCGGCTCGAACTTAAGGAAGGAATAAATAATTGCTCAATAATTAACGACAGCTATAATTCGGATATTAACTCTTTAAATATTGCTCTTGATTTTATGCTCCAGCAAAAACAGCATAGAAAAAAGACAATAATTCTTTCTGACATTTTACAAAGCGGAAAAAATGATGCTGATTTATATACCGAAGTTGCCGATTTATTATTTGAAAAAGGAATTAAACGTATTATTGGTGTTGGCTCGGCAATAAAAAGATATGCTAATAAATTTAATATTGAAAAAGAATTTTATGAAACCAGCGAGCAGTTTTTAAAATACTTTTCTACAAGTTCTCTGCAAGACGAAACTGTTTTATTGAAAGGAGCCCGAAAATTTGAATTTGAAAATATCAACAAAGTTCTTCAACAAAAGGCACACGAAACAGTTTTGGAAATTAACTTGAATGCTATTGCTCATAATTTGAATTATTATCGCTTACTATTAAAACCTACCACAAAAATTATGGCTATGGTTAAAGCATTTTCCTATGGTAGCGGAAGCTTCGAAATAGCAAATGTTTTACAATTTCAGAATGCCGATTACTTGGCGGTAGCTTATGCTGATGAAGGTGTGGAACTTCGCAAAGCAGGAATAACTTTGCCTATAATGGTGATGAATCCCGACAAACAAAGTTTTGATTCTATTATAAAATATAATCTGGAGCCGGAAATTTATTGTTTTAAAGTTCTTGATTTACTCGAAGAAGCTATTGAAAGAAACATTATTCAGGAAAACAAACCCATAGGAATTCATATAAAACTTGATACAGGAATGCACCGCCTTGGATTTGAAAGCCAGGATTTGGAAGTTCTTGTAAAAAAAATAAAAAAGAGCAAACATTTTTTTATTAAATCAATTTTTTCTCATTTAGCTGCCAGCGACGATAGAACTCATGATGATTTCACCAGACATCAGATTAAGCTATTTTCGGAAATGAGCAGTTCAATTAAATCAGAATTTAATTACAATATTTTATTGCATATTCTGAACTCAGCGGGCATAAGTCGTTTTGGTGAATCGCAATTTGATATGGTTAGGCTTGGTATTGCACTTTATGGTGTAGCTACTGATGAAAGCCAACAAAATGCTTTGCAAAATGTGAACACTTTGAAATCAACAATTTCTCAAATAAAAATCATCAAAGCGAATGAAACTATCGGGTATAACAGAAACTGGACTGCAAAAAAAGAAATGAGAATTGCTACAATTCCAATTGGATATGCCGATGGTTTAAACAGAAAGCTGAGCAATGGAAAAGGAAAGCTAATGATAAACAATAATTTTGCACCCATCGTTGGAAATATTTGTATGGATATGTGCATGGCTGATATTACTGATTTTGATGTTGAAGAAGGTGATGATGTAATTATTTTTGGAAATGATTATCCAATAAAAAAATTAGCCGAAATTCTGGAAACTATTCCTTACGAAATTCTTACAGGAGTCTCAAGAAGAGTGAAGAGAGTTTATTTTCACGAATAAAAAAACAGAGAAATTTCGATATAATCAAATAATTTTTAATTACATTCTATAGACCAAAGTATTAATATTCATTCCTGCACCAACAGATGCGAAAACAAGAGTATCGCCTTTGTGAATATTGTGCGGTTTCAACTTATCATTTAACAAAAGGTCAATCAAAGTAGGCAAGGTTGCTACTGATGAATTGCCCAACCATGAAATTGTCATCGGCATTATGTTTTTAGGCACATTAACAATATCATAAAGGCGGTAAAGTCTTTCTAATATTGCATCGTCCATTTTTCCATTAGCTTGATGGATGAGCACTTTTTTGATATTTCCAAGATGAGTATTACATTTTTCAAGACAGTCTTTTATAGCTTGAGGAACTCTTTCCAGTGCATATTGGTAAAGTTTCCTGCCATTCATTTTTAAAAAAATATCACAAATGTTTTCTTTGTCGGGTTTATTTGATTTGCCCATGTATAACATTTCAGAATGCAAAAGTGTGTCAGAGCGAGTTTTATGAGCTAATATTCCAATAGGTTTATCACTTTTTTTGGCTTCTAAAACGGTAGCTCCAGCTCCATCAGCATAAAGCATGCTGTCTCTGTCATGCGGGTCGGAAACTCTTGATAATATTTCTGCTCCTATTACCAATATCTTTTTTGCATCTCCTGATTTTATGAAATAATCTGCATGAATAAGACCTTGTAACCAACCTGGACATCCAAAAGGTAAATCGTAAGCTACAGTGTAAGGATTTTCAATTTCTAATTTATATTTTACTCGTGAAGCTAAACTGGGAACAATGTCTAATTGTTTATCGTTAGGCTTTACATCACCAAAATTATGTGCGACAATAATATAATCTAAGTCCTCTTTATCAATGTTTGCAGACTTTATGGCTTCAACAGCAGCTTGATAGGCAATATCAGATGTATTCAAATTGTCATCTACATGCCTTCTTTCTGAAATAGTTGTAATTTCCAGAAATTTATCAATTATTTCCTGGTTAGTTTGTTCGAGTTTCTTTCCACTTGTATCATAAAATTCATTGGAAAGAAAATCTTCATTCTTAATACGTTTTGATGGGATGTATTTTCCTGTGCCTGTTATTACACTGTAGATAGTGTTATTCATATCTGTCTGTTTTGCTGCTAACGTTTTGAATAAACATCTGTATCCAAAGCTATAGTGTTGCGTTTATTTTTATTTGTTTGCTTGTTGTGTTTTTTAAATTTTTTTTAACAGAAAAATTAGCAAAGTAATTTTATTCAACTTATTGCCCTTCAAGCAAAATAATTTGTATGAAAAGAAGAATTCTAAATTTTATTTTTTAGAATAGTTCTTTCAAAATAATTAATATTTATTAACGACTGCAGTTTTATTAATCTTGTCGTCTAACGACTATCTTCTTCTTTTGGCTTAGCTTTTTTTACTACAATTGTTCGTCCGTCAAATTCACTTTCATCCAAGGTTTCAATGGCTGATAATGCCTCTTCATCATTTGGCATTTCAACAAATCCATAACCTTTAGAACGTCCTGAGTATTTGTTAATAATAATTTTCACAGAACTAACTTCACCAAATGCTTCGAAAGCTTCTTTTAGTTTAGGTTCTTCAGTGTTGAAATCTAATTTTGCTACAAAAATATTCATAAAAATAAAATTTAAAAAAGAATTATATAATTTCAGATAAAATAATTTTTCACAAAATTAAGTAATTTTCTTTTAACAAACAAATTAGTAAGTTTTTTTGTTTATGTTAGACAGAGAAAGCAATTTCATAAGAAATTAGTCTGAATGATAAATGGAGTGTGATTATTCTTTATAGCAACTCCAATTTTGACCGGCTGCACTGCCTTGTTTCTTCAACTCGCTTATGTAATTATCTACTTGATTTTCTGGTCCACAATAATCCGCTGGTTTATAACCTGAATTAGCTTCTACGCATACGGCACAACAAGTAACATCTTCTTTTGAGCAAGATGAAAATGCAATTAAAACAACTGCTAACAAGAAAAACAAAGAATGTGATTTTTTCATAGTTTTTGGGTTTTAGTTATTAAATATAATAGAAAAAATTAGTTATAAATATTCATCAAATATATGAATATTTGGGTAATACTAAAAATAATTAGGTAACAAGTATGATTGTAGTAGAGATTTTAATGTTTGTTTATGCGAGCAAAAGAAAGAAATAGTATTCTAAAGCTCAACACTCAGCTTTTCCCAGATAAGGTCCTTAAGTTTAGTTATTCCTTTTTCGGTAATTGAAGAAATAAAAGTGTATTGTACATCTGGTAATTCCTTTTGAACTTCTTTTTCGGTTTCGGCGATAAGTTCATCGTCGAGCATATCTGATTTTGTTATAGCCAGCAATCTTGTTTTATCTATCAGTTCGGGATTGTATTGTTTTAGCTCGTTTAACAAAATATTATATTCATCTTTGATGCTTTTAGTATCAATAGGAATCATAAAAAGCAAAATGGAATTGCGTTCAATATGCCTGAGAAATCTTAATCCAAGACCTTTTCCTTTGTGAGCATCTTCAATAATTCCGGGAATGTCTGCCATTATAAAAGATTTAAAATTGCGATAAGCAACAATTCCGAGATTTGGCTTCAGTGTTGTAAAAGGATAGTTTGCGATTTGTGGTTTTGCTGCGGAAATTACTGACAGAAGTGTTGATTTTCCTGCATTAGGAAACCCTACCAATCCTACATCGGCAAGGATTTTTAATTCCATGATTTTCCATTCTTCTATCGCTGGCTCACCGGGTTGTGAATACCTTGGCGTTTGGTTAGTAGAAGATTTAAAATGATTATTTCCTTGTCCGCCTCTTCCGCCATGAACTATTATTTTAGTTTCGTCATGTTCGGTGATTTCACATTGAAATTCGTCTGTTTCGGCATCTTTGATAACTGTTCCGAGTGGTACTTCAATAATTTGATTTTTCCCTTCAGCACCGGAACTCAAATTTTTAGTACCATTTTCGCCGTTTTTAGCAAAAATATGTTTTGTGTAGCGAAGATGAAGTAAAGTCCATAAATTTTTATTTCCTTTAACAATTACATGCCCGCCTCTTCCTCCATCACCGCCATCTGGACCACCTTTTTGGATATATTTCTCTCTGCGAAGATGAGCAGAACCTTCTCCACCTTTTCCCGAACGGCAACAGATTTTAATATAATCAACAAAATTTTCGTTAGGCATTTTCTTATTCTATTATTTTATAAATATCAGTATAATTTCTTCCGAGTCCATCGTAGTCAAGACCGTAGCCAACAATAAAATCATTAGGTATTTTCATTCCAATATAATCAATTTTAAAGTCTTTTACAAAAGCCTTGGGTTTGAATAAAAGAACAGCAATTTTTACTTCTGCAACTTCTTTAATAGCTAGGTCTTTAAGCAGAAAATCCATCGTAATTCCGGTGTCAATAATATCTTCAACAATAATAATTATCCTGTTTTTAATATCTTCGTTCAAGCCAATTAATTGAGAAACTTTTGCAGTTGTTTTAGTTCCTGAGTAAGATGCAAGTTTCACAAAAGAAACTTCACAATCGATATTTATTTTTTTCAGGAGATCAGCACCAAACACAAAGGCACCGTTGAGTATGATTAAAAATAATGGGTTTTTATCTGCAAAATCTTTGTTAATTTTATTTGCAATATTTTCAACAGATTTATCAATTTCTTTAGCTTCTATCGAAATTGAAAATGACTTATCTTTTACTCTTATTGATTTCATGTGTTTAACTTTGATTATTTAACTGATTGTTTGATTTATAAGTTTATTAAGTTAAAATCTTCATCAGTACCTAACATGGAATACCCTCCCGATATATATCGGGATTATTCTTCTTATTTAATGTACATTTGTACATGGGCATTTCATATTCTGAATTATTAATAATTTGCAAAAATAATTTTATTTTATGAAGAATAACATAAAGTCCTATTAAAATTAAATCATAAAATCATATTAAAAAGCAATTAACGAAAAAAAATATCATATTTTTGTAAAAAAAATTAAACAAAATTTATACAGATGAAAGCGAAAGTTAGTATAATCATGGGTAGCACTTCAGATTTGTCGGTGATGGAAAAAGCTGCTAAATTTCTTAATGATTTAGAAATACCTTTTGAAATGAATGCACTCTCTGCTCATCGCACACCTGAGCAAGTTGAAGAGTTTGCAAAATCAGCAAAAACTAAAGGAATAAAAGTGATTATTGCAGGAGCAGGAATGGCAGCACATCTGCCGGGTGTAATTGCTGCTATGACTCCAATTCCTGTTATTGGAGTTCCTATTAACGCTTCGCTTGATGGAATGGACGCCCTTTTGGCTATAGTTCAAATGCCTCCCGGAATTCCGGTTGCAACTGTTGGTATAAACGGAGCATTAAATGCAGGAATTCTTGCAGCCCAAATGCTTGGAGTTGACAATGAAAATATTTTTGATAAAACAGTAGAATATAAGAATAATTTAAAACAGAAAATTGTTAAAGCTAACGAGGACCTCGGTAAAATTCAATACAAATTTAAAGTCAATTAAAACCTTGAATGAAAAAAATCCTAATTATTTTCTTTTGTATAATTACCCAGTTTTCAACTCTGATTGCAGGAAATGAAAACAATCCTATTGGTGGTCGTTCTGCTGCTTTGGGAAATGCTTCAGTAACTTTTTCTGACTTTTGGTCAATACATAACAATCAAGCGGGTTTGGCATATTTTGACAATATTACTGCTGGTTTTTATTATGAAAATCGTTTTGGATTAAGTGAACTTAGCTTAAAATCTGGAGCTTTTGTGTTACCAACAAAATCCGGTGTTTTTGGTCTTAGCATGAATTATTTTGGTTATAGCCAATACAATGAGAATAAAATTGGTCTTGCTTACGCTAAATCTTTCGGCAAGAAATTTTCTGTCGGAATTCAATTTGATTATCTTTCAACTCATATAGCTGAAAATTATGGCAATAAAAGTTTAGTAACTTTTGAAATTGGAATGATTGCCAAACTAACAGAAAATTTAAGCATAGGAACACATTTTTATAATCCTATTAGTGTAAAATTAAATGATTATAATGATGAAAGAGTTCCTTATGTTGGGAAACTCGGACTTGCTTATAATTTCTCCGACAAAGTTTTGTTGAGTGTTGAAACCGAAAAGGAAACTGATATTGACCCAATCCTGAAAGCAGGAATTGAATATAGATTGATTAAAGAAATTTATGTGAGAACAGGAATAACAACAAAACCCTTTGTTAATACTTTTGGATTTGGTATAAAATTAAAAAAATTGCAATTTGATTTTTCTTCTTCATTGCATCCGGTTTTAGGATATTCACCTCAAATATCATTTATTTATAATATAAATTAAAGCATTTGTGAAAGATAATAGAAGTATATTTCTTTTATTTATTTTCCTGATTTCAGGAAACTTGTCATTATTTGCTCAAATTACAGATACTATTTCCGGAGAGAATCAGATTCAGCAGAAGATTGAAAACATTGCCGAAAATACCGATGAAGAACTTGATTATTCAGAACTTATTGAAGGTCTTGAAGAACTCCTGAAAAATCCTATTAATCTTAACAATACAAATGAAAGCGAATTGAAAAGATTAATTTTTCTCAATGATTTGCAGATAAGAAATTTGCTTGATTATGCTAAATATCAAAAGAAATTTATTTCTGTTTATGAGCTTCAGGCAATAGATGGATTTAATCGAGAAATTATTTATAAAATATTGCCATACATAAGTATTTCGGAGCCTAAGAAAAAGCAGAAAATAAAATTAAAAAATGTTTTAAAGTATGGAAGAAGTGATTTGTTTATCCGTTACCAGAGAGTTTTGGAAGAGCAAGAAGGATATTCTGCTATTGACGATTCTACTTTAAATGCAAGTCCTAATTCACGTTATCTTGGAAGCCCCAATAAAATATATACACGATATAATTTTAGATACCGAAGAAATATCAGCCTGGGAATTACAGCAGAAAAAGATGCAGGTGAGGAATCTTTTGGTGGAACTCAAAAAAATGGTTTTGATTATTATTCCGCTCATCTTTTTTTGCAGGATTTTGGCACTCTGAAAGCTCTTGCAATTGGTGATTATCATTTGCAATTTGGTCAGGGGCTAACTTTATGGACAGGTCTTGCCTTTGGGAAATCATCAGATGCGGTGAATATTAAAAAACGTTCATCAGGTGTTCGTCGCTATTCTTCAGTTGATGAAAATAATTTTATGCGTGGTATTGCTACAACCGTTGGTATTAAAAATTTTGAAATCACAGCTTTTTATTCACTGAAAAAAGTTGATGCAAATATTTCAAGTACTGATTCCGTAAACAGCGAAGAGTATTTTATTTATTCATTACAGGAAACCGGCTACCATTCAACTCCTTCTCAAATTGAAGATAAAGATGCGATAAAAGAAAATATTTACGGAACTCACATTGCCTATAATAGAAAAGGATTGAATGTTGGAGTAACCGCATATAAAACAAAATATGATTCCGAATTAAAAGCCCCAAGCCAATTGTATAATAAATTTGATTTTTATGGTGATGAAAACACAAATTTCGGATTTGATTATAGTTATTCTGCTAAGAATTTTAATATTTTCGGTGAAGTTGCCCGAAGCGAAAATGGTGGTTTAGCCTATCTCAACGGATTATTGATAAGTTTGGATTCTCGGCTTTCATTTTCAATGCTACATAGAAATTATCAAAGAAACTATCAGTCGCATTATAGTAGTGCTTTTTCTGAAAGCAGCGAAAATGTAAATGAAAAAGGATTATATATTGGAATGCTTGCAAGCTTAAGCAGCAAATTATCACTCTCAGCTTATATTGACAACTTTAAATTCCCATGGCTGAAATTCAGAACCGATGCTCCATCAGGGGGAGTTGAATATCTTGTACAGTTAGACTATGATTTGAGCAGAAATGTAAATATGTACTTTAAGTTCAGGCAGGAAAACAAAAAAATTAATAATTCCGGCGATTTGAATGTTATTGATTTTTTAGATGAGAGAACAAAACAAAGTTACAGATACCATATTTCATATAGAGTCTCTCCTTCAATAGTTTTAAAAAACAGGATTGAATATTCAAGATATTTGGTAGGTAGTGAAGAATCTGATAATGGGTATTTATTTTATCAGGATCTTGCTTACCGACCTTCACAAAGACCTTTTACTTTTACTTTGCGTTATGCTATGTTTGATACCGATTCTTATGATTCCCGAATCTATGCTTATGAAAATGATGTTCTTTATGCTTTTTCAATACCATCTTATTATTATAAAGGAAGCAGAATTTATTTATTGTTGCGTTATAAGATTACAAAAAATATTGACTTTTGGCTAAGATATTCCCAAACATATTATAGCAATAAAGATGTTATTAGCTCTGGTTTAACACAGATTAATGGAAATAAAAAATCAGAAGTCAAAGCTCAGTTTAGAATTAAGATTTAGTCATAGAAGAATTATTGATTATTAATTAAGTTGAGTCTTAAATTTATTTTTTGAAACAGTGTCTTTTTATTAATTCCAAATTTTTCACATATATATGAGATAAATTCTCTTGTATCGGCAGGAGTTTCAGATAAACTTTTCAATCCACTTATCCCCTTTTCTTTGTATATATACTCTACAACCAAAGCACCTAATATATAAGTTGATGCTGAATTGGGATATTTGATAATTTCAGTAAATACCGAATCTGTAATTTCAGGATATTTTTCTTTAAATTCCGGTAACAATTGGTTAAAACTTTTGTTTTTACTTCCACCAAAATAAGTTGTCATACCTTCACCAAAAAAAACACCGGATTTTAAAAAAGGGTCAATAATAAAATGTGCAAATTCGTGCGGATAATTGAAAGTACCTAATCCTGAAAGAAGCATTCGCCCGTCATGAAATACTCGTCCATTAGTATAGCCCATATAGAAAAAATTAAAGCCTATGATATAACCTAATTCATTAGGAGAATTACAAACAACATAAGTAATGGGATCGCATTCTGTATCAAAAAGCTGAGACAAAGAATCAACAAAACTGGATGCTTTTTTTATTTGTTCATAATCAAGTTTCAAAGTAGGCTCAACAATGTAATTGATCCTTTCTGACGAAAATTTTTTCCAACCAGATGTTCGTCGTTCAAACAGATTGGTAAGGTACATCTGTCCATCTTTTTCATAAATTCCGACTTCAGTAATAGCATAAGGATTATAGTTTGATTTGGTAACAGTAGTAGGTTTAAAACTAAAATTCCAAAAGGCAGTTGTAATACGGCAGAAATTATCTTTATAATAAACTGAAAGAATATAAGGTTTAAGATAATCCAATAATTGTTTTGGTGGATATTGAAATAATGCCCCATAAAACAGTGCATATTCGTTTCCCCAGCGTTTGATATCTTCCGGATTCCAATAGGTTCTGCGAACAGAATCATTTTCTGTGTAAAGAAAGTTAATCCAAAACTCTACAAATGGGATATAAGAAGGATTAATTGAAGTATCTGCTAATGAATGCAGGTAATATCTAGGTATAGTATCTTTATTTTCCTGACCTTTCAGTTGTATTGAAAAAGTCAAAAGCATAAAAAGGAAAAAAAAACTAATGTGTAATTTTTTCATGGGTCTTATTGTTTCTTGCTTCTCTGATTAATGTATTTTTATAAACTATAATATTCATGCTTTTATAATTCAAATTTAGTAAATGTTTTCTAAATAACCTTGAATAATATTTTATCTTTGATAATAAAAAAATCATTTCTTTTCAAGTTTTGATGATTTTAGGTTAAATAATGTACAAAATATGGATAAATAATCTTTCATTAAGAATTAAAACATTTTATATTGCAATCACTTTTTTTAACATTATTTGCATAATATAAAATTATAACTATTTTTGTAGGCTCTGAAAAATTAGCAAGAAAATTATTTATTAACTAAAAATTATAAAAATGTTAAAAGGACATCCGAAAGGACTATTAGTAGCCTTCTTTTCCAATATGGGAGAAAGATTTGGCTTTTACACTATGATGGCAATTCTTGTTCTTTTTCTTCAAGCAAGATATGGTTTGTCTGAAGAAGAAGCTGGTGGTTATTATAGCTGGTTTTATTTTGGTATTTATGGTTTAGCTCTAGTTGGAGGACTTATTGCTGATGCTACCAACAAATATAAATTGGTAATTCTCTTCGGAATTATTATTATGTTTACCGGTTATGCAATAATGTTTATTCCCGGCTTAACTCTTACAATTACTCTGGTAGGATTGTTTACAATTGCCTTTGGTAATGGGCTTTTCAAAGGTAACCTTCAGGCAGTTGTTGGGCAAATGTATGACGACCCTAAGTACTCAAAGGTTCGTGATACTGCCTTTATGATATTTTATATGGGTATTAATGTTGGAGCCTTTTTCGCACCATTTGTTGCAACCGGAATAAGAAACTGGTTTTTGAAAACTCAAGGATTTCTTCATGATGGCAGTCTTCCTGCTATGTGCCATGCTTATAAAGACGGAAATTTAGCTGATATTACACCATTCCAAACTCTTGCCGATAAAGTTAGCCTTAATGGAGCAGTTACTGACCTTGGAGAATTCGCTACCACATATGTTGCCGCCTTTTCAAAAGGTTATAATTATGCTTTTGGGATTGCTGCCGGAGCAATGATAATTTCTCTTTTGGTTTATGTTATATTTCATAAACATTTACCAACTAAAGAAAAATTAGCTAAAGAAGTTAAAGTTGATGCTTCAACAACTGAATCAAAAGCTCCAATAATGAGCAAAAAAACTATTTCTGTTATTTTCTCATTTATTATTGGAATTGCTATTGCACTTGTAATCTACATTCCATCCGGAAATATCGATGTTGCATTTGCTGTTGGTCTTTTTGCTGTTTTTGTTGCCTGGCTTCTTCAAGCTTCAACAAAAGAAGAACGTCCACGAATATCAGCACTGCTATTAGTGTTTGTTGTTGTGATTTTCTTCTGGATGTCTTTTCATCAAAATGGCTTAACATTAACATTGTTTGCCAGAGACTACACTGTTAAGGAAGTAGGTCCTTTCACAAATATATTCTTCAATCTTGAATCAATTTTAGCATTTATTGGTGCTATTGCAGGATTCTTTATTTTAGTCTTACGTAAAAAAATTATTGAAAAACTTATTGGAATTGCAATGCTATTAGGTTTAGGTTATTTAACATATTACTATGTTAATTCTTATGACGCTTTGAATGCTATTGCTCCTGAAATTTTCCAATCTTTCAATCCATTATTTATTGTTGCTTTAACATTTCCAATAATGGCATTTTTCACATTTTTAAGAAAGAGAAAAATGGAACCTTCTACTCCCAAGAAAATTGGTATTGGTATGGTTATCGCCGCTCTTGGTTTTGTGTTAATTCTTGTAGCTTCACTTAAATTGGTTTCACCTCATGAATTACAATATGTCGATGAAGTAGGAAAACTACAATATAATCCGGTACCGGATTCTTCAAGAGTTATGCCTTATTGGCTTATGAACAGTTATCTTATCTTAACAATTGCTGAGCTATTCCTTAGTCCAATGGGTTTATCTTTTGTTTCAAAAGTAGCTCCATCGAGATTCCAGGGTGTGATGCAAGGTGGTTGGTTACTTGCAACTGCTGTAGGTAACAAACTTTTATTTGTTGGAAGTTTCTTCTGGGGCAGATTAGATTTATGGCAACTATGGGCAATATTTATTGTTTGCTGTGTTCTTTCTGCAATGTTTATTTTCGCAATAATGAAAAGACTCGAAAGAGTTACATTAGGTTCATAGAATATTAAAATTTAAAAAAAAGCAGGACAATGTCCTGCTTTTTTTTTGTAATTTCGAATCTGTAAAAGTATTTAGAATTGTTTCAAATGCAATATCCCTGGCAACATAATCGCCGATTCAACGCCTATGCTCAATACTTCAAACAGCAGTTTGGGGAAAGAGTTCAGAAGGTTACAATTGATGCAGGTTTTACTTGTCCGAACCGTGACGGAAGTTTAGGCAAAGGTGGTTGTACTTATTGTAATAACGATGCTTTTAATCCTTCTTATTGTAATTCGGATAAACCAATAAAGCAACAAATAGAAGAAGGAATAGAATTTCATGCAAATCGTTATCGCAGAGCAAATAAATTTCTTGCTTATTTTCAGGCTTATTCAAATACTTATAAACCTTTAAAGGAACTAAAAAAGATTTATGAGCAGGCACTCGAAATTGATGGAATAATTGGTCTTGTGATAGGAACAAGACCCGATTGCATTGATGATGAAAAGTTAGAATATCTTAAAGAATTATCGAAAAAATATTATATCATAATTGAATACGGTATTGAATCGTGTTATGACAAAACTTTGAAAAAAATAAATCGCGGACACACTTTCAAGCAGTCTGTTGAAGCTATAGAAAAAACAGCTTCTTACGGTTTGAAAACAGGTGCTCATTTAATTATCGGTTTGCCCGATGAGACAAAAAAAATGATATTGAAAGAAGCAGAGATTTTATCAAAACTACCTTTAAATAATATTAAATTTCATCAGCTTCAAATTATCAAGGATACTCAAATGGCTAAGGATTTCAGAAAAGCTCCCGAACAATTTTCTTTTTTCTCACTTGATGAATATGTCGATTTTATTGTTGACTTTCTTGAAAAGCTAAATCCGAAATTTGTTGTTGAAAGATTTGCCGGAGAAGTCCCGCCAAGATTTATTGTTGGAAAAAGTTGGGGTTTGATACGAAATGACCAAATTCTTCAAAAGGTTGAAAAACGACTTGAAGAAAGAAATACATGGCAAGGGAAAATGTGGGAATAGGCAGTGGAAAAAATAGCAGGAGTAAGAGCAGCAGGGGAGCATGCTCCCCTGCTGCTTGGCAAGTTGTTATTTTACTGTTTCTTCAATAGATTTCCATAGTAAATCGGCTGATTTTTGCCATGAAAATTCTTGTTTTCTTAACTTTCCTTTTTCAATTAAATCCTTTCTTAAATTTTCATCTGTTGCAATTTTTTGCATTGCATCAGCAATTGAATCAACGGAAAAAGGATCAATAAACAGAGCTGCATCTCCGGCAACTTCGGGCAAAGATGTAACATTTGAAGCTATCACAGGAGTTTCGCAATAAAATGCTTCAACAATTGGAATTCCGAAACCTTCGAAATAAGAAACAAAAGTCATAGCCAAAGCTGAACCTATTATGTTTGCAAGCTTTTCTTCAGAAACCCGCCCGATGAAGATTACATCATCGGCAAATGTCATTTGCTTATATGCATTTTCAATATCTTGTGTCCACCATTTTTTTTCTCCTGCAATCAAGAGTTTGATTTCGGAATTATCTGTTTGTTTGAATTTATCAAATGCTAAGAAAAGATTAGAAAGATTTTTTCTTGGATGAAGCGAACCAACAAAAATAAAATATGGTTTGCCTTTAGAATATTTTTCTAAGGTTTCTTTCTTAATTAGTTCATTAGGGGCATTGAAATTTTCGTTTGCTCCATTGAAAATTACATCAATTTTTTCTTTTGGAATGGAGTATTGTTTAATAATATCAGATTTTGAAAATTCCGAAACAGTTCCAATTCTTTTTGCTTTTTTTGCAAACTTAGGGAAATAGTATTTGTAATATTTCCTAACAAGCCAAGGCAAATCTTCGGGATAGTGTTCAAAATTCAAGTCGTGAATTATTGCAAGAGAAGGAATTTTTGTCCTTAGTGAAAGATAACCATCGGGCGAAAGAAAAATATCCGGTTTTATTTGCTTAAGAATTTTTGTAACCGAAAATTCAAACCATAGATAAAACAAAAAAGGATGCCTTGCAGGAGGACCAATAACAATAGGTTTTATGTTTTTGGAAAAAATAAAATCTTTATCAAATTTTCTATCAAAAATAAAAATAAATTCATGCTCAGGATGTTGTTGTGTGATTCTTTTAAGAGTTTCAAAAGAGAACCAGCCAATGCCCTCGAGCTTGTTTTTTATAAGCAATCGTGTGTTTACAGCAATTATCAAATCAGAGTTTTTTTTATTTTACGAAAATAATAAAAAAATTAAGATATAAATAATTCAATAACTTTCGGCTAAATTTTATTTTGATGTGCTAGAGTAGTTTCTAAATGCACTTTATGTTATTATCATCTTAAAAAGATTTAAATATTGTTCGAATATTGTATGATTTTAAAAGCATTTTTATTAATTTTAAGATACTTAAAGAATATTGAAAAATTATAAATTATTTTTATTATTCGATAAATTTATTTAATTTTATTCAA
>Ga0307991_1000125_pt1 | contig 57246 bp, 43 predicted proteins | sample EllFjometagen131_FD_203146 | JGI IMG/M metagenome (GOLD analysis project Ga0307991, IMG submission 203146) | Marine microbial communities from Ellis Fjord, Antarctic Ocean - #131 | ecosystem: Environmental > Aquatic > Marine > Unclassified | place: Southern Ocean | collected 2014-10-08
AGACTATCTCTGGCAAGTTGCTCCCCAGCAGAGCTTGCTTCCGTTTAACTTGATTAAACAAAGATAATATAGTGAAGTTATTGCTGGATATTTTGTTTAAAAAAACAGCAACCATTTTGTCCACATGGAGAATACTAGCTAAAAAAAACAACCAATTTGTCTATTATACCGAATTTTTCTTAAATATCCTCAAGAAAATATTTTCAATAAACCCTTAAGCACCTGTTATTATTATAGTGGGAAGATTGTTTATCATATTTCTTCTTGTATTTAGTTTAATTCCTTATTAGTCTTAAAAAATAATATGAAAATGGTAATTCCCATTAAGAAGTCAGTTATACCTGATAACAATACAATTAATATGGAATCAATAAAATAATAAAAAATAGTTAAGAATATTGATGCAGTGAATTTTACGATAAAAATATAAATGATCAATAATTTTGCTTTATAGATATATAATGCTGCAATTGAATAAACTAAGGCCATTAAAATGTGGAGAACACCACTTTGTATCGTGAAGAATTTTATTTCAATCTCAAATCCAAAAAAATGAAAAGCTGAAACAGGTAAGAAAATTAATAATAATCCAATAATCAATGAGTGAATTGTAATTAGCCATAGAAATATTATCAGCCATTTTATGTAACTATTTTTTTCCACATAATAATTTTTTTTTTACCAGAAACCAGAAATCGCTAACAATGTACAAAATTTATAATAATTACACAAATTAATTTATGCTTATTTTAGTATTAATCATTGTTTTATGAAATTTTTCTATTAATTTATTCTTGAATATTATTTTGCATTAATTTATTTTTAAATTTGTAAAAGAAATTACAAAAAATATATTTATTAAATGAAACTATCAAAAAGTACAGTTCAAAGATTGAGCAAATATCGACGTTTGCTTAAAGACTATTCATACAATAAGGATGCTTATATTTTTTCTCATGACCTTGCCAGAGTTTTAAATTTAAACCCTGTGCAGGTACGACGCGACTTAATGTTAATAGGTTCTTCAGGCAACAATCGTAAAGGTTATAATATAAATGAACTGCTTAATTATATTAAAAAAGCAATTGATTTTGAACATGGTAAAAATATTGCAATTATTGGTTACGGTAAAATTGGAAAAGCTATTTTGAAATACATTAAGGATATCGAATCAAAAGTAATCATTGTTGCTGCTTTTGATATTGACCCTCTTAAAGTTAACACTAACGAAAATGATATTTATTGTTATGATATTCCAAAATTATATGATATTATTAGAGAAAAAAATATTCAAATTGCCTTGTTAACAGTACCAAGTGATTTTGCTGTTTCAATTGCTGATATCCTTGTTGAATCGGGAATAAAGGGAATTTTAAATTTCACTGGTGTTCATCTTGATCTACCAGATAATATTTATGTAAAAGAATTTGATATTATTTCTTTTATTGAAGAGATTGGGTATTTCATTAATAAATAAATAATTGTACCCTCAAACTTAAGCTTTTCTTCTCGAATAGCATATATTTCAACCATGTTATGTCGTTGAATAATAAGATTATACCTCCTTATTGTTATTTAAACTAATTATAAATATTAACATTTTTGCATTTGTAATAAAAAACAAACTATTTTTGTGTTGTTAAAAAATTAACAAATAAAAATCGTAAAGCAAATTATATCAAAAATAATAAAAACTAAGAGTGATTTTATGGAATCTAACGTAAAAAACATTATTGAAAAATACAGTAATGACAAAACCAGGTTAATGGATATTCTTACTGATATTCAGACTGAAAACGGTTTTATTCATACTGAAGCTGTTGATGAAATTGCCAGTTTGCTTAAAATTTCTAATGTAGATGTTGAACAAACTTTGTCCTTTTATCAATTTTTCACTGACAAACCCAGAGGTAAATATCAGATTTATCTAAATAACAGTGCAGTGGCAAACATGATGGGTAGAGCAGAAATTGCAAAGACTTTTGAAGAAGAAGTAGGCAATAGATTTGATGATGCAAATCAGGATGGGAAAATTGGTTTATACAGTACTGCTTGTATTGGTATGAGCGATCAGGAACCATCAGCCATTATTAATGGAAAAGTATTTACTCAACTTACTGTTGATAAAGTAAAATCAATTGTTACCGACATGAAAAACGGGAAATCAATTGATGATATGAATATTGAGTTTGGTGATGGACAGAATGCTTTCAAACTTGTTAAATCAATGGTTTTGAATAATATCAGAAAAAGAGGAAAAGTTCTTTTTTCTGAATATAATCCTGCCGAAGGATTGAAAAAAGCCCTTTCAATGACTCCTGATGAAGTTATTGAAGAAGTAAAAAAATCAACACTTCGTGGACGTGGCGGAGCTGGATTTCCAACAGGTTTAAAATGGGATTTCTGTCGAAGATCTGAAGGTGAAGCTCATTATGTTTTATGTAATGCTGACGAAGGTGAACCTGGTACTTTTAAAGAAAGAGTGCTTTTAACTGAATACCCTCAGTTGGTTTTCGAAGGTATGATTATTGCAGGTTACGCAATTGATGCAAACAAAGGAATTTTGTATTTAAGAAAAGAATATGCATATCTTCAGGAATATTTAGAACATATTTTACAAAAACTTCGTGACGAAAATCTTCTTGGAAACAATATTGCTGGAAAAGACGGATTCAATTACGATATTAGAATTCAGTTTGGTGCTGGATCATACATATGTGGCGAAGAATCAGCATTGATAGAATCAGCTGAAGGAAAAAGAGGTGAGCCAAGAAACAGACCTCCATTCCCAGTTCAAAAAGGTTATCTTGATCAACCAACAGTTATTAACAATGTAGAAACACTATGTTCTGTTGTTAAAATAATCCAACATGGTAGTGAGTGGTTCACTATGATGGGATCGAAAGAAAGTGCCGGAACAAAATTATTAAGCATTTCAGGTGACTGTAAATACCCGGGTGTTTACGAAGTTGAATGGGGTGCAAGAGTAAGAGACGTTCTTAAGTTAGCCGGTGCTGAAGAAGATATTCAGGCAGTTCAAATTGGTGGACCTTCAGGTGAATGTGTTTCTCCAAAAGATTTTAAAAGAAATATTAGTTTTGAAGACCTTCCAACGGGTGGATCTTTAATAATAATTGGAAAGCAAAGAAATTTACTAAAAGATATAGTAGCTAATTTTACTGAATTCTTTATTGAAGAATCATGCGGATCATGTGTTCCTTGTAGAGCACTTACTGTGATTATGAAAAATAAATTAGATAAAATTCTTATAGGAAAAGGAGTTAAATCTGATCTTACTGATCTTGAAGACTGGGGTGCTAAAATGAAAGTTTCAAACCGTTGCGGACTTGGACAGACTGCAGCTAACCCAATTCTTACAACACTTAAGAATTTCAGAGAGAAATACGAAGAATTACTTATTAAAGATAAGGAATTTGAAACAGGTTTTGATCTTGAAGCTGCTGTTGCTGAATCATGTGAAGTAGTTGGAAGAACACCTAATTTGTAATTTTTGTTAAAAAAAAAACGTAATAATATGAACGATAAAATAAAATTTAAAATTGACGGAAAAGAGTGTTTTGCTAAGCCAGGACAAAATGTCCTTGATGCTGCTACTGATAATGGCGTTTTTATTCCTGCTCTTTGTCATATTAGAGATGTAAAACCTGCAGGTTCTTGCCGTCTTTGCAATGTAAAAATTGCAGGAAGGGTGATGACAGCTTGTACTACTCCGGTTGCTGAAGGTATGGAAATTGAAAATAATATTCCTGAAATAAATGATCTCCGTTTATCAATAATTGAGATGCTCTTTGTTGAAGGAAACCATTTTTGCCCTTCTTGCGAAAAAAGTGGAAATTGTGAATTGCAAGCATTGGCATATAAGTATCAGATGATGGTACCTCGCTTTCCATATTCATTTCCTGTTAAAGAAATTGATGCTACTGCACCAAAACTTATAATTGACAGAAACAGATGCATCTTATGTAAAAAATGTATAAGAGCATTTAAAGATGAAAACGGTAAAAATATTTTTGCTTTTAAAAAACGTGGCACTAAACTCGAAATAAATATTGATGCTAAATTAGCAGCAAATTTATCTGACGAAGATGCCCAAAGAGCTATGGATATTTGTCCTGTGGGAGCAATAATAAGAAAAGAAAAAGGTTTTGACGAACCAATTGGAACTCGTAAATACGATAAATTAGAAATTGGTAGCAATATTGAAAGTGTAATTGAATAAATTAAAAGGAGATCAGAAAATGAGTAAACCTATAGTTGCAACAACAGCACTGGCAAGTTGTTTTGGATGTCACATGTCGCTTCTCGATATTGATGAAAAAATACTTGACCTTGTCGAATTGGTTGAATTTAATAAATCACCAATTGACGATATTAAAAAATTTACTAAACAATGTGATATTGGACTTATTGAAGGCGGGTGCTGCAATAGCGAAAATGTACATGTGTTGAAAGATTTTAGAAAAAATTGTAAAATTTTAATTTCTGTTGGCGAATGTGCCATAATGGGTGGGCTTCCTGCTTTAAGAAATGGTATTCCTATTAAAGAATGTATTGATGAAGCATATCTTAATGGACCAACAGTTGTTGATAGTAATAAGGAAGGTATTCTTCCTAACGACGATGAGTTACCAATGTTACTGGATAAAGTTTATCCATGTCACGAGGTTGTTAAAATTGACTATTTTCTTCCCGGTTGTCCTCCAAGGGCTGAATTAATTTGGGAAGCTCTTGTAGCTTTATTAACAGGAAACGAACTCAAATTACCTTACGAACTTGTTAAATTTGACTAAAAAGAAAGATAATGACTAAAAAAATAACAATAGAACCTGTAACCAGAGTTGAAGGTCATGGAAAAGTGACTATTCATCTTGATGATAATGGAAATGTTGTACAAAGCAGATTACATATTGTAGAATTCAGAGGATTCGAACGTTTTGTTCAGGGAAGACCTTATTGGGAAGCTCCTGTACTAGTTCAACGATTATGTGGTATTTGTCCTGTAAGTCACCACCTTGCTGCTGCAAAAGCATTAGATGTTATTGTTGGTGCAGGAACAGGAAACGGTCTTACTGCAACAGGAGAAAAAATGAGAAGGTTAATGCATTACGGACAAACTTTCCAGTCTCATGCTTTGCATTTTTTCCATCTTGCATCTCCCGATCTACTTCTCGGAATTGATGCTGATCCTGCTATTAGAAACATAATAGGAGTAATTAAAGAATTTAAGGATCTCGCTGTTCAAGGCGTAATGATGCGTAAATTCGGTCAGGAAATAATTGCAGCTACTGCCGGTAAAAAAATTCATGGAACTGGTGCAATTCCAGGAGGTATTAATAAAAACCTTAGCATCGAAGAAAGGGATTCATTCCTTAAAGGTGCTGATCCTATGAATATTGACAAAATGATTGAATGGGCGCAGGCTGCAGTAGATCTTTTTAAAGGATATCATAAAGATCATGTTGATCTTATTGACAATTTTGCAGCTTTCCCATCAAGTCACCTAAGTCTTGTTAGAGAGGACGGTGCTTTAGATCTTTATCACGGAGTTATAAGAGCTGTTGACTCTGAAGGTAAGAAAATTCTTCATGATGTAGATTGTCAGGATTACTTGAAATATATTGGCGAAGAAGTAAGAAGCTGGAGTTATATGAAATTCCCTTATTTACTCGAATATGGTAAAAAAGACGGTTGGTATCGTGTTGGACCTTTAGCTCGTTTAAATACCGCTGAATTTATTCCTTCTCCATTAGCTCAAAAGGAATTTGAAATTTTCAAAGCATATACAAATGGTAAACCTAACAATATGTCGATGCATATGCATTGGGCACGATTGATTGAGTTACTCCATTCTGCCGAGATGATGAAAGAATTACTAAACGATTCTGATCTCCAGAAAAATGACCTTGTTGTTAAAGGTACTAAAATAAAAGAAGGTGTTGGAATGCTTGAAGCTCCTCGTGGTACTCTGTTCCATCATTATAAAATTAATGATAATGATCAGATTGAAATGGCTAACCTTATTGTTTCAACAACAAACAATAACGAACCAATGAACCTTGCAGTAAAGAGTGTTGCTGAAAAATATATGAACGGACAAAAGGAAATTACCGAACCAATGATGAATGCTGTTGAGGTAGCAATTAGAGCTTACGACCCTTGTTTAAGTTGTGCTACACATGCATTAGGAAAAATGCCTTTGGAAGTTTCTTTGTATGACTCTAAAAATCTTTTAATTGATAAAAAGAGAACCTAAATAAATATTAGATTTGGTATTTTAGATTGGAAACTAAAAATTGGGAAACCATTTATTAGTTTCCAATTTTTTGTTAATATATTTTGATGAATAATTATTGTAGAAAATTCAGGGATTTAAGAAATAAATCTCTGTAGGATATCATAAACTAAGAGAAAATAATTCACTTATTAAATACTTAATTTATTTTGAGAATATTTCTCAAAATTATTCGTTATTTGCAGAATAAATAAAAATCTAAAAAATGAAAATTCTATTGTACGGATATGGGAATCCCGGAAGACAAGATGACGGATTAGGGAATGCTTTTATCAATGATATAGAAGAATGGGTGAAAAAACAAGGACTTGAGGGTTTTAGCTTTGATAGTAATTATCAACTTAATATTGAAGATGCTCTTGAGATATCCAATTATGATTTAGTTATTTTTGTTGATGCTTCAGTAGAAGAAATTGAGGATTTTTGTATATCAAAAGTAGATGCAAGTACAAAAGTTACTTTTACTACCCATGCTGCTTCTCCCGGTTATGTTGTTGGCCTTTGCAAAAAAATGTATAATAAAGCACCTGTAACTCTTCTGCTTCATATAAAAGGATATGAGTGGAAGCTTGATGAAGGATTAACCGAAAAGGCAAAACAAAATCTTGAAAAAGCAATAATTTATTTTAAAGAAAAATTAAGTACTCCTGAGGCTTTGCTTGATTCTGATGTTGAATTGAAAAAGTGTGATTAATTAGCTAACGGATGATTTATTGAAAACTCTCGTACCTCGAGTTTCCAACAAGTCAGCATCACAAAATCACCAACATAATAAAATAAATTTAAAAAAATGTTAACATTAGCAACGTCTTGCTGAAGGGGAAGGTACAGCTTCTATCAATATATTTTTATCCAATAAAAAAATATTATCTTTTCTGAAAATTATTTACCTGAAAAGAAATACTAAACAAGCAGATTAAAGCAACTCTTTATATTAATTAAGAAGCTAAGAGTAGTTGTGCTTATTCTTAAAGAAATTTATAATTTTGCGAAAATATTTCTTTAAAAACATAATTATGATAATCTGTGAAAAGAAATCACATATTTATGCTGTAATTGCAATGATAATTTGGGGTATGTCGTATGTCTGGACAAAGATTGTGTTTCAGATTTATTCGCCTTTTACAACTGTTTTTCTTAGGTTGTTAATATCATCAATAATCTTAATAATATACTTGAAATATTCAGGCAAGTTGACAAAAATTAATAAAAAGGATTATTTGTTGTTTTTCTTTACTGCATTTTTTAGTCCGTTTTTATATTTTCTTGGCGAAAATTTTGGGATCAAACTTGTTTCTCCAACAATTAGTGCAGTAATTATTTCGTCAATACCTGTGTTTACACCAATTGCTGTATTTATAGTAACAAGAGAAAGGCTTTCAAAATTTAATACCTTCGGTTTAATAATATCCTTTCTGGGAATTATATTGATTGTTTTAGAAAAAGATTTTTCGATACAAGTATCTCCAGTTGGTTTGATATTTTTATTTGGTGCTGTAGCTTCTGCCATAATATATTCATTTTTTCTTAAAAAACTTTCAAGCAGGTATTCACCAATAACTCTTATTACTTATTTAAATGTTATTGGAACAATCTATTTCCTCCCATTATTTTTGACCTTTGATTATTCAGAGTTTATTACAATTATTCCATCTACCGAGGTAATAGTTTCAATTATATTACTTAGTGTTTTTGCTTCATCTCTTGCTTTTATTTTATTTACAACTAGTGTGAGAAATATTGGAATAATAAAAACAAGTTTATATACCAATCTTATTCCAGTATTTGCTGCATTATTGTCGTATTTTTATTTGGGTGAATATTTTAATCTCAATAAAATCGTTGGAATTATTATTGTGATTATTGGAGTTATACTCTCACAGATTCATAAACCAAGAATTATTACTCGAATATTTTCGTAGTAATTATTTTAAAGATTAATTATTTTTCTATCTTTGCAAACGCAAAAATTATGGCGAGGTAGCTCAGTTGGTTAGAGCGTCGGATTCATAACCCGGAGGTCTCGAGTTCAATTCTCGATCTCGCTACAAAAAATCCCTTTTAAATATTTTATTTAAAAGGGATTTGCTTTTAAAGAGTTTATTGTAAACAACAAAAAAACAAGCTGTTCTGCTTAGTTTATGTTTTTTAAAAAAAGAAAGATTCTTTATTTGTTTTTGAGTAAAGTTGGTATTTTTTTTCTTTTTTTTCGAAAAAATATATATTTCCGTTTTTTTGAAAAACATGATAATTGATATTAGTTATTTGTTTTTCAGTTAATCCGGATTTTTTAATTTCTTCTAAAGTATAATAGTCATCAATCTTCATAAAAAACATATTATTTATCTTAACAAAGTTAAACTAAATATTGGAAATCAAAAATTAAATGATAAAAAAAAACATATTTTATTTATTAAAATATCAATGAAAAATAAAAATGTGTAATAAGAAAATATAGCTGTAAAAACAAAATCTTCCCCCATTTATTATGAGGGAAGATTCGGAAAATGGAATAAATGTTTCTAAAAATCAATAATTTTTTTTATTCCGGAGTTTGATATTTTGAATATATTATTTCAACCATCTATCAAGCCAATTGAAAAATGTTCGTTGCCATAAAATTCCATTTTGTGGTTGTAAAACCCAGTGGTTCTCATCAGGAAAATACAAGTACTCAGCTGATACACCTTTCAAAATAGCTGCATTAAAAGCAGTCATCCCTTGAGTTACAACAACTCTATAATCTCGTTCCCCATGAATACAAAGAATAGGAGTATCCCATTTATCAACAAATTTATGTGGTGAATGTGCATAAGCTTCCTGTGCTATTTTATTGTTTTTATCCCAGAAAGGTCCGCCTTTATCCCAATTTTCAAACCACATTTCTTCGGTTTCAAGATATTGTGCTTCCTCATTAAAAATACCATCGTGAGCAATAAATGCTTTAAAACGACCCTGATGGTTACCGGCTAAATAATAAACAGCCCAGCCGCCTGCACTAGCTCCAATAGCACCTAAACGATCTTCATCAACGAAAGGTTCTTTTGCCATATAATCAATTGCATTTAAATAATCCTGCATACTTTTACCATGATAATCTCCACTGATTTGTTCCTGCCAAGCTTGTCCAAAACCGGAAACTCCTCTTCGTGCCGGGGCTACAATTATATAATCATTAGCAGCCATAATTTGATAATTCCAACGATAATGGAAACTTTGACTTAATGGTCCTTGCGGCCCGCCTTTGCAGTAAAGTATTGTTGGATATTTTTTCTTCGGATCGAAGTTTGGTGGATAAATAACAAAGACTTGCAAATCTTGATTGTCATCTGTTTTTATCCAACGCTCTTCAACTTTAGCCATAGTAAGTTGGTCTAACAAATCTTTATTAGTGAAAGTGATTTGTTTAGCTTCACCATTTTCAGGATTTATTGCAAATAATTCAGTTGGTAATGACATTGTTTGTTTAGGAGCAATAATTTTGTCTCCTGCTAAAGCAACACCTCTGTAATCTTGTAAACCTTCTGTGATTTGTGCTATTTCACCCGTACTTAAATTAAACTTATAAATTTGGAATGCACCATGCCAATCACTATTAAAATAAACATCTTTACTATCAGGAGTCCAGGTTATGCTTCCAACATTTTGATCAAAATTTTCTGTAGCATAAGTTAAATCACCTGTTTTAAGATTCATGATAAATAAACGATTTTTATCAGATTCATAACCCTCTCTTTCCATACTTTCCCAAGCCATATAATTTCCATCAGGAGAAAATACAGGAGTTATATCAAAGCCCATCATTCCTTTAGTCATATTCTTAGTTTTTCCTGTTTCCAGATTATAAAAATATATGTCTGAATTTGTAGAAAGTGTTGCTGCTTTACCATAAAGTTTTTTACACGTATAAGCAATAGTTTTGCTGTCGGGTGTCCAACTAACCTGTTCGATGCCACCCCATGGTTTTAGTGGAGTCTGGAAAAGTTCACCTTCATTAATATCTTTGTCATTCGAAATTTTTGTTCCATCATAATCTGCATAAAAAACGTGGCTGTAAGTGTCAACCCATTCGTCCCAATGGCGATACATTAAATCATTTTCTATTCGACCGGTAGCCATAGGAAGGTCAGGGTACATATCATGCACATCCATATCTACTTTTACTTCTTTTGTGTATATAAGTTTAGTCATGTCAGGTGAATATTTGTAAGCTGTAATCCCACCATCTACAGACGTTATCTGATTACGATCACTTCCATCAGGATTCATTTCCCAAAGCTGGCTTCCATACATAAAACTGATTTTTTTCCCGTCCGGTCTCCATCCTGAAGAATACTCACCTTTATTTGTTTTGGTTATTTGTTTAAGGTTTGATCCATCAACGGAAATTGTATATAAATCAGCGTTTCCTTTGTTTTGAGGAATATCGTAATAAGCAATTCTGTAAAGTACAGTTTGATTGTCAGGTGAAACACTCATTCCACTTACTCTACCAAAGCTCCATAAAACTTCAGGAGTCATTCGGTCAGAAGTTAATTTGAGATCTTTTTTACCAATATATTCTCCCTGTTTCTCTGTTTGAGGTGTTGTACACGCTTGCATAAAGAGTAACACAAGGGCAATACTTGTTAATTTTAATACTAATTTTTTCATTTTTAGATATTTTAAATTTATAAATAGCTTCCTTTTTTAAGTCTGCTAAGTTCTGAAAAAATTGGGAGTTATTATTGAATTAATTTGAATATTTCACAATTTGAAGATTTGAATATTTGATAATTTGTTTTTGAAAGAGCCGCTAAGTGGGTTATTTGAAGATGTGTAAAAACCATCAAACATTATATCAGTTTATTAGAAACCCGCTAAGCGGATGAGTTTTAAGATTTTAAGATTTGATAATTTGTTTTTGAATGAGCCGCTAAGCGGGTTATTTGAAGATGTATAGAACCATCAAACATTATATCAGCTTATTAGAAACCCGCTAAGCGGATGAGTTTGATGATTTGATAATTTGAAGATGTGTAGAAACCATCAAACATTATATCAGTTTATTAGAAACCCGCTAAGCGGATGAGTTTGAAGATTTGATAGTTTGAAGATTTGATAATTTGAAGATTTGAATAATCTACATCTTTAAAAAATAGGCTCATTTTTTTATTTATTTTTATCCTGTTTTTTTCTGAGATAGACTATCAATCCAATAATGAAAACAAAAATAAACAGCGGTGGTGTAAGAGACACACTTTCAGGCAAATCTTCATGTACTTCCAAATCAATGTAATCACCACTTATTGTATTAATTATTACTTTTAATGTTTCATCTCTCGAAGGTGAATAGTAAAAATAAAAACCGTCTCCTGCCCTTTTAATTCCACCTTTGTCAATTGAGTGAGATTCGATAAATAAAGTATCGAAAAGTATTTTATTGTTTTTACCAAATATTTTAATTTCAGCTTCAAATTCAGGATACCCAATTTCCGATGAAAACATCTCATCAACACCCCAAAAGAAAAACTGATAATCATGGGTTACTTTTGTAAAAATCTCAGCCTGATGTTCATTAATCCCGGAAAAACGTTCTTCAAAAACTATATATTCATTTTTGACATTATTGTATATGATAAAGCCAATAATCCCGATTACCATTATTATTATTCCAATAAATTTTCGTTTAGTAATTTTCATAGTTTTTCTTTTTAAATAAAATTAAAAATTCACATCGCAATCAGGATGTTTTTGTTTAAACAACTCTTTTTCTTTTGCCGGAATATTTTCTTCCGAAACCTGAAATATACTTAATATCGGAAGTTCCATTACAGGAGCTATAGTTTTAATTTTTGTATCGAAAACTACTAAAACCTGTAATTTATTCTTGTCAGCAAGAGGATTCAGATCTTTAATATCATTCATCTGAATATATATAGATTCAAGCATCTTATGTCCTCGTAAGGCTTCAAGACTTGAAACATGATTATCAGGTATACATACATCTATTAGACTATCTAAATCAGATAAAGCATCAATATTTTGAATAAAAGTAGAGCCGGCAGAAATTGATTTCAGTCTTTTTAATTTTCGAAGTGGATCAAGATTTGTCTCTCCCAAAGGAAAATGATCACAATTAACTTTTTCAAGATTAATTATTTTCAATAAATCTTCTTCTGATGGTTCTTTTCCAATTTTATCAATTTCACGAAGAAAAACTATTTTCCAGGTTTTATTCAAAGTATTCCACCATATTTGTTCCTCGGTATTATTTTTATTATCTGTGATACGATCACATTTTCCAGCAATAAAAACTATGCTGCTTAAAATAATTATTATGTAAATTTTAATTTTCATAAATAATAATATTTACATTCCAATATACAAAATATTAGCAACACCACTGCTTTTAAGTATCCCCCAGGGAACTGACCCATCAGGAAGTTTTTTATTAATGTTTTTAACTATTTCTGATCTTTTATCATTATAACCTTCGATAAACCAATTTTTAGCCAAAGGAGTATCAAACTGAACCAATAAAGTATAATATTCATCGCCAAAAATTGTAATTCCCATTGGAGTATATTTTTGATCAACAAAAGGTTTTATGGCTGTTGAAACTGCATTCAGATCAAGAGCAGAAGGTACAATTTGCCATGCTTTTCCGTTGAAATTTGATTTTATATAAAACACATAATACGCCTTTCCATTCCACGAAAAACCACTTGGAATATATCCCTGATTCATATTTTTGTTTATTCCTTCTTGTAAACTATTGGCATCGTTATACCACTCCATATTCCATGCAGTAATTGATAAAACTCCGCCTCCAAGGTATAAAACCTCATATTGTTCGTTAGTACAATTTAATCCAACCGGAACAAAACCTTTATTAGTTTTTGTAGTTACATTTTGTTTGAAAGATTCGATATTAGTATTGTAAGTATTTAAGCTCCAAAATTCTGCAAAAGAATTATTATTACTTTTTAATTTATTATTTTTTGGTTTTGGTATGGTTTTCTTTTTCGCTGTTGGAGTATTATTTTTTGGTTTTGTAATAGTTTTCTTTTTCGCTGTTGGAGTAGCTTTTTTCTTAGGCACAGATGGTTTATTATTTACATCAATTGGGTTTTGTTTTCTTTTAGGAACAATATTATCATCTTTTTTTGTCTTGGAAACATTTGACCATGTATCCCACTCCCCTTTAATAAACTTCGCTCGATATTGATTAAAGAGTTTTTCATCTTTATATTGATAAATCTTTTTATTTGTAATCAGCCAACCAATATAAGGCCCGTTAAAATGCAAACCAGTTAATGTTTCTGTTTCATTAATTGACTCTTTTTTCCAAGTCTTACCCCCATCAATAGTATGCATAAGGAGACCTTTTTCACCACAAATCCATCCATTCCAGGGATCAGTAAATTGAATATCATGAAGATTTGTTCCTCCCTGCTTTGCTTTTTGATAATAGTCCCATGAAACGCCACCATCCTTTGTAAACATAATTAAGTTGTTGGCTCCAACAATCCATCCATTATTTTCATCAATAAACCACATTGCATTTACAGCCATACGAGAGTTTTTTAAACCAGCTGCAACCTCAGTTGGACGCCAACTGTTACCTCCATCTGTTGTATAATAAATAAGGGGCATCTCTGATGGATAATAAGTTCCATTACATAAAATCCAACCATTATTATCATCCACAAATTGAACCCCTACAAGATGCTTTCTAATAAAGCCGGATTTTACATTCCAACTATTTCCACCATTTTTTGTATTAAGTGCAATTCCATTATTACCAACACACCATCCATTTTTTTCATCATTAAAATAAATAGCATTTAAATCTAAAGATGTTCCTGATTTCTGATTTTTCCAAAATGCCTCTAGAGCTGTTTTTTCGTTAAAAGCAATACCTCCCCGTTTCCCACAAATCCATAATTTTTCCTTATCAAGAGCAAAAATACCATTTGCATCACTACCCATATTGTGTGATGCCCGTGATTTTTGATGATAATAAATCCGATGTACATTGGGTGCGTACTGAGATGAACTAATACTACCTGTTATAAAAACCATTTCCTCCTTACCGTAGGAAGATATAGCTGTAGTATAATAACCATCTATGGTATTTTGTTTAACCCATTTTGCCTGAGGAAGTGTATATGGAATTTTTCCATTTGAAGAAGTTGATTTTCTTTTAATTTTAATCTTGCTCCTTTTTATTGGCGCTGTTTTAGAAGGTATTTCAGCCTGTTCATTAGGTTTCAGCATTATGGAATGCTGTTCGTTAAATATACCTATAGAGCCTTCATACAATTTAACTTTTGTTGTTCCATTATAATAACCTATATCAAACTCAGTTCCTCTTATACCACAAACAGCAGTTTGAGTTCTAATAAGAAATTCTTTTCCTGTTTTTACCACTCGAACATGAACCCCATTGCGCGATAAGTATATCTGTTCATGACCAACTAACTCAAGTTTTGCACCAGGTTTTAAGCTTAAAACAGAACCATCCCTATATCTTAATTCGGCTTTTACTTCAGGATTATTTGGAACTTCAATTTTCTGTGTATTTTCATTGTAATATATTTTACCGGATTTAGTTACCAATTTAGGCATCATTGTGCGTGGAGAATGACTCATACCTGGTTTATAAACAGTATAACCCTTATTACGCATTTTTTGATCATCAGTAGCTATATCTGTTGAATACACATGCTCTTCCAATATGTTTGACAATAACTTAATCGCTTTAGATTCTTTTTCATTTGGTTGAACCTGATAATCTGTAGGTAATTGTTTTGAAGTAGATGTTGATGAAGAAAAAGGATTATTAGTTGAAACTGTATTAGCTTGCTGATTCTGTTTTACTTGACAACCCCTAAGATCAACTCCTCCATTCCATACTTTTAAACCTTTTGGTGTATTTGGGCAAATATCAAATTCATTTAATACTTGATCTTGATCATTGTCTTTTTGTATATTTTTTGTTAAATACGTAGAACGTAACTTCATCGTTTTAAAATATTTTCCAGTTATACTCGAATATTTACATTCCATGATATGTCCATCATTTAGCAACCTAAATTCATAATTATAAATATTGGTTTCTGAATTTTTATTAACCTTAGTTTCGTAATATTTCAGAACTCCATTTGTTATTTGTCCATACCATTTCCAATCATCAGCATGACCTCTATCTAATTCAACCTTAGATCCATTTTGCTTAAATTTGAAAATTGCATCATGCAAATCATCGTATTCCCCCACCCATGTACCATGAAAATATTCATTTTGAATTCGTTTGCCGGGTGGAGTAACTTGAGATTTTACCGAAATAAAGCAAAATATTAAACAAATAGTTAATACTGATACAATTAAACTTTTTATCTTCTGCATAATTCTATATTTTATATTAATTGAAATTCTTATTTTATAATAATTAATAATTGATGTTTTTTAATAATTCTATCATATACCAATATACAATACATTTGCAACACCATTACTTTTTAATATCCCCCAAGGAACTGTCCCATCAGGAAGTTTTTTATTTATATTTTTAACGATTTCTGATCTTTTATCATTATAACCTTCGATAAACCAATTATTAGCCAGAGGAGTATCAAACTGAACCAACAAAGTATAATATTTATCGCCAAAAATTGTAATTCCCATTGGAGTATATTTTTTATCGACAAAAGGTTTTATGGCTGTTGAAACTGCATTCAGGTCGAGTGCTGATGGAACTATTTGCCATGCTTTTCCTTTGAAATTTGTTTTAATATAAAATACATAATACGCCTTTCCATCCCATGAAAAACCACTTGGAATATATCCCTGATTCATATTTTTGTTTATTCCTTCTTGTAAACTATTGGCATCGTTATACCACTCCATATTCCATGCAGAAATTGATAAAACACCTCCTCCAAGGTATAAAACCTCATATTGTGAATTAGCACAATTTAATCCAACAGGAACAAAACCTTTATTAGTTTTTGTAGTTACATTTTGTTTGAAAGATTCAATGTTATTATTGTAAGTGTTTAAACTCCAAAATTCTGCAAAAGATTTATTATTACTTTTTAATTTATTGTTTTTTGGTTTTGTAATAGTTTTCTTTTTATTAGTTGGATTTATTTTTTTCTTTGGTTGAGAGGATTTATTATTTATAACTATTTGTTCATGTTTTCTTTTCTGTTGATCAAATCCACGCCAATGAGTTTCCAATCGTTGCTGTGCATTAAAATTACTTTGCTGAAGTTTATCTTCTCCTTTTTTTGCAACCATCTTTTGGCCTGGAACCAAATAAGCGATATCACTTCCATTTCTGGCTTCAACCACTCCTTCATATAAATAAGTTTCTGTAGTTTTATCAGCCTTAACATTTACTTCAAATTTTGTACCTCTAACACCAATAACACCAGTCGGGGTAATTACAACAAATTTACTTCCTTTTTTATGAACTTGCACACAGCCTCCACCTCGTTTAATAATAAGTGAATTCTCATCTATAATTTCAACTTCAGCTGAGTTTTTTATCGCTAGAAATGTTCTATCTGAAGTATATGTAATGGACACACCTCTTGCATCGTCACTGGTTTTTATTTTATCCCTATTAAATAAATAAATATGAGTATCTGTAACAAGCTCCCATGATTCAGCTCCAGAGCGCCATAAACTCACACTTCCTTCAAGAAATTCCAGTGTCATTTCACACACTTCCAAATAATTGATTTCAGGTTTTTTGTTTAGTTCCTTCCAACTTCTTTCTTCATCCATTCTAAACATTTCCTCCTGGGCTTTATTCCAGCTTTCATCAGGAATAGCTTCAAATTTTTCTACTGCTGCAGGAATGGCCTTTTTAGGAGCTTTTAAATTCTCTAATATTCTTCTGGCTTTTTGATTGTTTGGATCAGTTTGAACAGCGCGTTCATATTGTTGAATGACTTTTTTATCACAGGCCATTTTATTGTAGGCATGCGCTCCCCATTGTGCTTTGCGTGTCATATCTCGCCAAACCTCGGCACTGGTGCAATACATATCCGATAAATCTGCTTTGGTTTTCAGATGCTTTATTTGCGGAATTAACTGATCGGTCTTCACAATAAGTTGGGCAGCCTCAATAAAAAAATCTTGTTTCGCTTTATTACCAAATACCCGACCTGAATATTCGGTGAATTTCATAGCGAGTAAATAATTTAATGCGGCTTCATTTTCACGGTATTTTGCAGCTTTCGCTTTAGGAATAGCTCTTCTTAAAATATCAAAGGCTTCTTGTTTTGGATTGGTTTCATTCATTGTCACTTTGGAAGAATTCGGATCATTCCAATATTTTTTATTAAAGGACTCATCTGCCTTCTCAATAATTTTCTGAATCTCCTCAGCTAGCGTAAAGAATTCCTGACGTTGGAGTTGTTGGTAATTATCAGCTTCAGATTGATCATCCTCAGTTTTCCTATCAGAATCTTTTGAAGTTTCATTCTGAGAGGCTATCACCTGATTTAAGTTTGAAACTGAACTGGGATTTTTCAAACTTTTAATATAAGACTCATACAATGGCGTAATTTCATCTTTAGGGAATTCAAATTCTGGAAATGGTGAGTTTATCATTGAATTGGAAGGTTCAGGATAAACATAATCAGGAAAATACTTTAGATAAATCTGATAATTCTTAGATCTTTCAGAAGTCTGTGTGACTTCACCATTTTCATCAAAACGAATATAATATTTGTTTCCATGAGCTGGAGTAATACCAAAGGATGACAATTTCCCACGAATATAACCTTTACTTAGTGAATAAAATCCTTTTCTAAAACTTGATTGACGAGGTATTTTTCGTTCAATGTCTTCCCATCCAAGATATCCCGCATCTCGATGATTCTTTACAAATTTAACAGTAAATCTACCATAGGAGTCAATGCTTGCTTGCCAAACCTTTTCACCGTCATCAAATTCAACTAAATCCGAATTCAAACTTGGTTTTACCTCGAAATCATAATTCTTATATTTCGGATATTTTAAAGCTCCTGATTGTTTATAAATTTCAGGATGAGGTAATAAATTATTGACCTCATATAGTTTCCCATATTGTGCTTTCGATATTTCATGATCCTTGCCATCATGATCCTTGCCATCATAATACTTTACTGTAATATTTCCACGATCATTGTTATAATGAGGACCTATTTTCATAGTTATACTATTAGAATATACATTACCTGTACCCATTAAGTCGTTTCTCAATACAAAGAATAATTCTTTAACAGAACCATCCTCCATATAATCCCGTCTAATTATTTCAAAATTTCCAAAATTTTGAATGTGGCGAAGAATTTTCTTATCATTCAGATATAAATACCAACACCAGGTACCCAATTCTTGTCTGGCAGCATTTTTAGCATATAAGCGTTCTGTATAATAAATTGTTTCGCGTTCTGTCCCTAGCCCTTTTATGTCGTCATCATCTACTTTCTTAGCTACACCATATTTATCAGCAAAATTAAAACCATATTCCTGAAAGTCAGCTATTGTAATCATTTCAGGTTTATCTTTAACATTAATTAGCTTTACTCCAAGCCAGTCATATGTTTTATAACATTCAATTGGTGGTAAACTTTTATCCTGCTGCTGTTTGGTTTTGTATTGAAAGTCCTCAACTTTTTTATCGTCTATCCAATATTCAACTTTTGAGACAGTTCTATCTTGATTATATGTTACCCAAGGACCAACTTTTTTGTTTAAGCGATAGTACCCAGTAAGTTTTAAGTAAACCTTTTGAGTTCTCTTATCTTTAGCAAATTCTCTATAAGGTCCGTGTTTAAGAATAAAATTATCATAAAAAACTTCTTTTTTTAAAAATTTAAATTCAGGATCATAATACAATTGATAACAAACAGTTCTATTATCGACTTTATGCCTTACTTCAAGTCCACCTCCGTAATAAATCCAGTCTGTTTCTGTATTTGCAAGGAGGGTCTTCTCCCAATAATTTCCATAGGATAGTTGAGTGTTCAATGATCTGTTTTCTGTTTTCCTCTTTGGTGCTTCTTTAGTCACTGTAACTACCTTTTTATTTACCTTGCTTCCTGCAAACAAATTATTATAATCTGGAACTGCTTCCTTTTTATTCGGAATCACTTCTTCTTCATTTTCAGTTGGAACTGTAATAATTTGTTGATTTGTATTTTTTCCTGTTGGGCAACCCATAATATCTACACCACCATTATTTACATTTAAACCATGTTGAGTATTTGGGCATTTATCAAATTTATTATGAACTCTGTCTTGATCATTATCAAATTGTTTAATTAACTGTGGATTTCTATAAGACAACTTCAATGTATTCTTGCTGTCCCCAATAATACTTTTGATTTCCATCTTATATCCATCATTTAAGAGTTTGTATTCCTGTTCTACTAATCTCTCAATTTCTTCTCCTGGCATTAAAATTATTTCTGTTCCTTTATATTTTAAAACTCCATTAATTATTTGTCCAATCCTTTTTTTTCCATCAGGCAAAATTATTTCTACCTGTGTCCCATTTTGTTGAAAAGCGTGCTCAGATTGACCATATTCAGATCCGCCCCAATTACCGTGAAAATATTTATTCTGTATTTTTTCTCCGAATGGAACTATTGCTTTTGTCTGCATATTTTCGATAGGATTCGCGGCTTTGTTTTTCTGAAATGCAGAACATTCATCCATTACATCATAAGCCAAATTGTTAAAATCATCGAATTCTTTTTCAAGTTGATTTGCTTTATCAAATTTATCAGGAGCATTTAACGCATAAATATTATTTGAAACTTCAATTTTATTGTTCTCTGCATCTTCAATTACTTGTCTAATTTGTATTTCCAATGATTCATAATCAAAATCTCCGGCCTTAAAATCAGATTTTAATTTATTGATTTTGTTTAGTGAGGATTGGCTATTCCAAGAATATTCAGGCGATGACCAATCAACAATTGACTCATTGCTTAATTGTCCTACACGAGAATGCATTCTTTCTACAACCCTCAAAAAATCATTCACATTATCTTCATAAACACGCATATAACTTGCGAATTGCCAATTTGCTTCTTCCATTCTCTCAGCTCGTCGAATCAACCCCCTAACCTCTGTTTCATATAATTCAGTATTAATAATTTGAAGTTTTGCTTCCTCTATTTTCTTATAATTATCAATAAAGCCATCAATTCCTTCCTTAGCACTCTTTACTGCGTCAACATATTCCATCGTGCCAACATTTTCAACAACATCCTTAATTGCTTTAACACCATCATAAATAGCTTTTAAATATGACCATGCTTCATCTTGTGTATCGAGTGTACGACGATGATGTCCTTCAGAAAGTGCTTCTTTGGTACGGTCGATATTTTTTTGCGATCGTTTAACGCGGTCTTCCCAATAAGCTGCTGTTAACTTATTGCTAAACTGAACATTTATTGAAGGAATATAAGAAGGATCCTCATCTCGTGCTTTTCGGAATTCATCATCAAAATAGTGGGTGATATATCTATCGTAATCGCGCTGGGTTTCATTTAGTAGCATAACGGCTTCTTTAATTTTTTGGCTGTTAGCATATTGATTGACCAGATCGATGTTTGCTTTAACTTCTGATAAGGTTTGATTAATACTTGAAACTTGTGCTTGAGCATACTTGAAATTGATTATCAAAAAGATAATCGACAACATTATTATTGATTTTTTTTTCATAGCTTTAAATTTTTTATTTACTAACCACTTCTCTGCCAAACGGTGTTAAAGCCAGTCCGGCTAATTTAAAATGTTGTTTTGCAAAAGGGATTCCAATAATGGTAATTGCAAAGATTATCCCAAACAACAGATGTGTTAAACATATCCAAATGCCACCAATAAGAATCCAGATCAGGTTCATAACTGTAGATAAACATCCGCCTCCATTGGGTTTCATCTGAGTTGTTTTTCCAAATGGCCATAATGCCAATACACCAAGTTTTAAGGTTTGAAGACCGAAAGGGATTCCGATAATTGAAATTATAAGTACAAAACTTGCAACAAAATATTCAAGTGCAATTGCTATTCCTCCAAAAAGGAGCCAAATTAAGTTTCCGAGTATTCTCATAATTTAAAATTTAAGTAATAAATATTTTTTTAATAGTGTTTTATTTGTATTTTTAGTTTTTAATACATCTAACAGAATATGCATTGTAATTGTCGGCATTGACGGCAATGGCATCCCGGTGTGCTTTATCAAAACCATTAGAGAAATGTCTAAAGAAAACCCTATCAGATTTTTTTGATGTTTTAGTAGCGGTCCATAATGTACAAATAGAGTTATCTTTAAAAAACTTTCCTTTTTCACCAGACATCTTAAATCCAGCAGGTTTAACAGTAAAGCCAAAAGCATCGGTTCCGTTAGGGGGTAATTTCCTGATAGTTGGTAACCATCCATTTTTAGATTTTAATTTTTTAGCAGCATCTGTGCCTCTTCTACGCCATCCATACCAAATATCATCTCCAATTCCGTATTTACTATCAACAGTACCTTCCAATACCATCCATTCTTTATCGGTTGGTAAATGCCAGCCCGGTGGACAAATTCCTTGAGTTTGCCCAATATCCCCATAATCACTTTCAGCGTATTGCATCATTTCATCCCATGTATAAAGCCCACCCATTTTATCACAATTTATTTTTTCATATTCATAGCAAAATTTCTCAATTCCACCATTATCACTAGGATATTTATCCTTTGTTAACATTATACCTACACTCAAATTCTCAGCCATCCAAATTTGATTACCAATTTTAACTGTACGATATGTTTGTCCTTGGTAAACCAAATTTTCGGAACTTGAAGTTGACTGTGTATTACCACTATTACTGGATGTGCTGCCACTAAAATTATTATTTTTCGACTGATTGTTTGTTTTGGAAGTACCACCCATCAATCCACCCAAACCGGAAGGCTTCTTTTCTTCTTTAACTATATCATTTGTAACTTCAAAACCATCAATAATAAACGATTGAGTAATCTGTCTGATTTCCTGCCCTTTTTGTTCGCGCATATTTGATGGTATCATTACAGTTAATACATATCCTTTATTATTTTGAACTGTATAAAACGAGCCCATTGTAACTTCAATTCCATTATAATTCAAAATATAAGCACCTTGTTTTCCGAGAATACCATTTTTTGAAGTATGATTTTCTAGGCTTTGTTTTTGAGTTCCTTCAGGAAGCAAATGTTGTTCATAAATCTGTGCAAGCATATCAGTTGTTACTCCTTCACCTGCTTCAAACACACGCAATTGTATTGCAACATTCTGATCAGCACTGTAATAATCGTAAACTTTATCATTGCCATCCATTGAAGAACTTTTGGTCCAGTCTGCCGGAATATTGATTTTAAAACCATATTTTGAATCTTTTTGCCATTGAGCATTTAAATTTATACTCATCATCACTATTAACAAGGTAATGACTGTGACATTTAGGTATTTAGATCTTTTCATAATATTAAGATTTATTTATTTTTGTTAGAAACTCACATACAAAACATTTACAAGTTCGCCTTCTTTTAAAAAACCAAAAGGAAGCAAGCCAGAGTTTATCTTTGTATTTACATTTTGTATGATTTCATTATTATTATCCTGATATCCTTCAATAGTCCAATTTGATATTTTAGTATCAGGAATCTGTGTCATTAAAGTATAATACATTCCATTATAAACAGTTATACCAACAGGCACATATTGCTGATCAAGCCATGGCTGTATATTTGTACTTACATCATTTAAGTCAAGTTGAGATTCAACTAATTGCCAAGCAGTGGCTTTAACCTGAGATTTAATATATAAAACATAAAGTTTCCCCTGATCTGTAAATGAAATTCCCATTGGGAAATATCCTTGATTAATATAGGAAGTAATTCCATTTTGTAATGAAGTTGCATCATTATAGTTTTCAAGATTCCAGGCTGTCATTCCAAGAGGGTTGCCTTCGATATAATAAACTACTACTTCTGTACCACTGCTTACATAAATCCCGGCAGGGGTTTTACCCGAATTAATTGCATTAGTAATATCATTTTGAATAGCGGCTGGATTGTTTTCAATTTTTTGAGCTGACCAACCATTTCCTTTTGAAACAACTCCTGAAGCTGAAGTATTAACGATTGTTGTATTGCTGTTGTTATTGTTGTTTTGTTTTGGTTTTTTAAACTCCGGTTCTTTAATTGGTTCATAAACTTCTTCATCTTCATATTCCCAAACCGGAGGATCATTAGGATTAGTATTTTGATCTTCTACATCAGGTACAACTTTATTACTAACAATAATAACATCATCAGGATAGTTGTTTTTTTCGTCTTCACAGAACTGGTCATATTTTTCTATCAGAGTGAAGACCTTTTCTTTAAGCCAGATTAAGTTTGTTTCGTTTTGACTTATTACATCATTAATCTGAGATTGAACTGCACCGGATCTCCTGGCTTTATCATTAATAGTTTGATAATCTCTCTCGGCTTGTGAAAAAGTTATTTGCAATGCTTTGACAAAATCCTCACAATAAATATATTCATTCTTTAAATCTTCTTCGCTTTCCTTAATAATATTTAAAAATTCATCTCCTGTCCAATCATACAAACCGGTTCCCCAGATTGTAATTTTTGTATCACCTCCTTTAATGGTTTTATTATCCAGATCAATTCGCATTAATTTATCTTTTAAACAATCAATGGAACTGGAATGTGAATCAATAAAAGCACGATATTTATCGAACTGCTGTAACAGGTTTTTACCACTTTTTATTAATCGTTTGGCTGATTCCCTATTCGCTTTTATTAATCCTCCCTGAACACCTTGTTGTTTTACCATAGCCCATGCTTTAAAAAAATTATCATAAGCTGAAAGACATCCACCAAGTAAACCAGAATAAGCTTTTACATCATAGGCATCGTTACCAGCTTTAAGAATATCTTCAGATATAATCAATATTGGTCTTAAGGATTTTGATGGATCTAGGTAAGCCTTATAAATACCTTGAAGTGTTCCGTAAAAACTCTTTTCCATTATGTCCTTCGACATAAGAAATAAATCAAAACCTAGTTTGGAATAAGCATATGGTATTTCAACTACTCCTGCGTCTTGGATTCCTTCGTTCCAAACACAACCTTTTTGAGCATCTAAGGCATTACGATATGCATGCATAGCTCTATTTCGCATCCTTATCCAGTATTCACGAGTAACTTCATCGGTTAGAGGTGTTATTGAAAAACTAAATCCAGGATTTTCTTTTCTGATTTCCTTTAGTGTTCTACTAAAATAGTGATCACCTTGATATTTTCGGAGCTTATCGCATAATTGTTGTGATTTATCAAAAGATGCGAGTATTTGCCGGCTTTGTGCAAGGCGGTTTATTTCTGCTATATCGGTGTTTATTTTTGATATTTCTGCGAGGAATTCGGCTTCGAGCTTTGAGTTGTCATCAGGCTTTGCATTGACAACTTCCCCCACACAAATGCTTGTCGTTTTCCTTCCCTCTGTTGATTTAGGGCTCGAAACCACGGCTTCGATTGAATATACACCTGGCTTAGTATCCGGCATCAAATCAATTATAACAGAATAATCAGATGGTTGAGTTACCGTTGTGTTATAAATTAAAGTCCTATCAATGAATAGATTTATGGTAGCATTATCCGGCAAAAATTCATTTTTATTACCCCAATTACCATTAATTTTTAGTACATCGCCTGGCATATAAGACTCCTTGTCTGTAAAAATTGTTATTTCTAATTCAGGCTTGTTTTCTTTTGTTTTTTTGTATTCAAAATTTGATGATTCCTCACACGACAAGTATTGAATATTGTTACCATTAATGTTTATTTGACAAGTGTGTTTATATATGAATTCTTTAAGTCTAAATTCAAAAACTACAATATGTTTTCCATCTTTAATATCTTTTGGAATAGGAAACGACCCATGTGTTTTTTTATAACCTTCATAATATCCTAAAAAGGCGATTTTTGTATAAGGTGCATAATTTTCTCCTAAAGTTATCCCATCAAATATGGTAATTGTATAACACTTTGATCCCATAAAAGCTCTTGAGTGATAAATAGTATATTCTACTCTAATCCAGTCATCCTTTCCTCCAAAATCAGTTATCTTAGTGTCACAAGAAATGTTGCTAATTTTTAAATCAGCTTCTTTTTGTGCGTTGGTCTCTAATGCAAGAAAAAAAGGCACAATAACTAGTGCATAAAAAACAACTTTTCTGATTCTCTTTAAAACTTTTTGTTCCATTTTCAAATTTTTTGAATTACTATTAACTCTTAAAACCCCACAAACAAAACATTTACAAGTTCGCCTTCTTTTAAAAAACCAAAAGGAAGCAAGCCGGAATTAATCTTAGCATTAACATTTTGTTTGATTTCATTATTATTATTCTGATATCCTTCAATAGTCCAGTTTGATATTTTAGTATCAGGAATCTTTGTCATTAAAGTATAATACATTCCATTATAAACAGTTATGCCAACAGGCATATATTGCTGATCGAGCCATGTCTGCATATTTGTACTTACTACATTTAAGTCAAGTTGAGATTCAACTAATTGCCAATCTGTTGCAATTACCTGCGATTTAATAAATAAAACATAAAGTTTTCCCTGATCGGTAAATGAAATTCCCATTGGGAAATATCCTTGATTAATATTGGAAGTAATTCCATTTTGTAATGAAGTTGCATCATTATAATTTTCAAGATTCCAGGCAGTCATGCCAAGTGGGTTGCCTTCGATATAATAAACAACTACTTCTGTACCACTGCTTACATAAATCCCGGCAGGGGTTTTACCAGAATTAATGGCATTGTTAATATCATTTTTAATAGCGGCTGGATTATTTTCAATTTTTTGTGCCGACCAGCCATTTCCTGCTAAAATTATTCCGGGGGCTGAGTATCCACCTGTTGTTGTATTATTATTGTTGTTATTGTTTTGTTCCAGTTCGTCATACTCAGGTTCGTTGGTTAGTTCATAATCTTCTTCATCTTCATATTCCCAAATCGGTGGATCATTAGGATTCCCTCCTTGATTTTCAACACCTGGAACCACTTTAACACTTACTACTTTAACATCTTCGGGAATATTATTATTGGGCTTATCACAAAACTGAATATAATATTCAGACAATCTTGTAGATTCGTCATCAAACCAATTTCCATTTTGAGAATTATGACTTAGTTGGGCATCGATTTGTGTTTTATCGGCACCTGAATTTCTCACTTTTTCTTCAATCATATAATAATCAGTAGTTGCTATATGAACTGCTATCTGAAGCGATTTAATAAAATCTTCACAATAAATATATTCATTTTTAAGATCTTCTCCGGCTTCCTTTATCATAGAGAGGTATTTATCAGTATCATAATCGTATAAGCCAGTCCCCCATACTTGAACTTTATCTCCTTTTATTGATTGATTATCCAAATCAATTCGCAAAATTTTATCCCTCAAACAATCAATAGAACTACTATGTGAATCAATAAAAGCACGATATTTATCAAATTGTTGTAACAGATTTTTACCACTTTTTATTAATTGTTTGGCTGATTCCCTATTCGCTTTTATTAATTTCCCCTGAACACCTTGTTGTTCAACCATACTCCAGGCTTTCCAAAAATTATCCCAGCCCGAAATAGCGCCACCAACTAAGCCAGCATAGGTTTTCCAATCATAAGCATCGTTACCACCAGCAAGAATATCTTCAGATATAAGCATTATAGGTCTTAAGGATTCTGATGGATTTTTATAAGCTTTATAAATATTTTGAAGTGTGCCAAATAGCTTCTTACTACACATATCACCCCACATATTCACCAGATCAAAAGTTAGCTTGGCATAAGCATAAGGAATTTCAACAACACCTGCTTGTTGAATTCCCTCATTCCAAACGCAACCCCGATAGGCATCCATGGCATTTCGGTAGGCTAGGTTGGCTCTATTTCGCATTCTTATCCAGTATTCGCGTGTAACTTCTTCGGCAAGAGGTGTTATTGAAAAACTGAATCCAGGATTTTTCTCTCTGATTTTTTTAAGTGTCCTGCTAAAATAGTGATCACCCTGATATCTTCTAAGTTTATCACATAATATTTGGGCACTGCCAAGCGATTCAACGATATCCTTTCGTTGGGCAAGGCGGTTTATTACTGCTACATCGGCGTTTATTTTTGCTATTTCTGCGAGGAATTCTGCTTCGAGCTTTGAGTTATCTTCTGTATTTACTGTTCCTTGTCCTATATATTTATCTGAATTATTATTCAATTCACTTTTTATTTGCCTGAAACATAATCTTCGCAATTCCGTCATCTGATGACCAAACATAAATCTAAAACTTTGATCTGGATTTTTGGGGTGTAAATCTGATATGGATTTTTCAAGGCTTGCTAAATAGGTGCTTATTTCAGACTTATTATTAAACCTCGGTAAATTTAAAGGTGTTTTGCAAAAAGGACCAGAAAATGCTTTGTTTTTCAACTTTGTGGCACGTTGTCCCATTTCTTGAGATTTGATAGCTATAGGTTGATAGTTATTGTATGCAACTGCTTGCTCAGGGGTTCCATTGGTTCTCGACATTTCTTTCATTGCCGGTTTTACAGTACTCTCATAATATTCCTTTTTTGCAAATGTCAATTCTGCCCACTGTCGAAGAAAACTTATGTTCTCAGGATTAACTTCTATTGTTTGTGTATATGAAATTTGTAGTGTAAAAACAAAAACAATTAATAATAGTATTTTCTTCATAGCTTTAAATTTTTATTTACTAACCACTTCTCTACCAAACGGCGTTAAAGCCAGTCCGGCTAATTTAAAATGTTGTTTTGCAAGAGGGATTCCGATAATTGAAATTATAAGTACAAAACTTGCAACAAAATATTCGAGTGCAATTACTATTCCTCCAAAAAGGAGCCAGATTAAATTTCCTAAAATTCTCATTGTTATAAATTTAATCGTAAATAATATTATTAATTGTGTCTAATTACATTCTTTTTATCTTAATATATGGATGCCGGATACTCTATCTGAAATGTTATTGTGCGTGAACATCCGCTATCATGACGATCTTGCTTTTCACTAATAATTATAAATTTAGCATAAGAACCATCACGTAATTCGCAAATACAAACCATATTAAATGGAACTCGTTTTCTTTTGTGTCTTTCAGTTTTTGAAAGGGCGGTATTATTCCATGAAGTAGTATTTTTAAAACTATTTTGATTTGTGATGATAAATTTTCCGGTAAGCTCAGGTAATCCATCACACCCGCCAAACATTGCGAATCCTTCGCCGGTTGACGCTGCAAAAGTTAAAACTTTATCCAATTTAAAATCAAAAGCATAATGACCTTGCATTTCAAACTGTTTTGCATTTCCTGAATTAATATTTGCAGGTGGCTTTTGAATATTAGTAGTACCACCCATCAATCCACTTAAACCTGTTGGTTTTTTCTCTTCTTTAACAATATTGGCAGGTTTTTCAAATCCGTCTATCATAAATGATTTTAGAATCTGTATTAATTCCTCCCCTTTTTGCTGAATCATGCTGCTTGGAATTATAGCAGTTAGTATATAGCAATTGTTATTTTGTGAGAAATAATAAGCCGATAAACCTACTTCGATCCCATTATAATCCATAAGATAAACACCCTGTTTACAGGGAATACCATTCATTGGATGATCCTTGAGGCTTAGTTTTTGTGTGCCAGCGGTAAGCATATTTTCTTCATAAAGCTGCGCAAGTATATCTGTTGTAATTCCACTACCACCTTCAAATGCTCTTAATTGAACTGCAGTATTCTCATCGGCACTCATATAATCATATACCTTATCGGTACCATCCATATATGAATTTTTGCTCCAATTGGTTGGGATGTTAATTCTAAAACTATATTGTGAATCCTTCTGCCATTGAGCAAAAGATTGATTATTAAAGAATAACAATAGTAATATGGCTAGGCATGATACTTTTATTTTTTTCATTTTATTAAATTTTAAAATTTATATGATTATAAAACATACTTACTCAATATCTGATACACTTCATTTACATTATTATTTTTTTTGAATTCTGCAGTAATGGGCTGCAGATGATCAGCAATCCAAATTTTCAAAACGGCATCAAAGTCCATTAAACCAGCACTTTCCTTGGCAAATTTCGTAATGCTCTTGTAAGGGATACTCATAAACTCTGCCTTCTTGTTGACAATCCCTTGCTTATCAACAAGAATCAGTCTTTTATTGGTAAACACATACAAATCCCGAATGATTTTAAACGCTTTTTCCAACTCTTCGCCTTCAATTAGAATGGGTTCAAATTGTTCTCTTATTTTTTCAAGACTAACTTCTGAAGCATTGCCTCTCAAACCGCTAATTATTCCCATTGTTTTAAAGATTTAATATTTATACTTATCAGGTGAAACAGAGATTTTCATAACTGCCTCTCCGAATTTATCTTTATAATAATAATTCATAGTTACTTTATTATCTCGATAAATTTTGAGATCAGGATTTGTTTTAACGTTATTAGTAAGTAGAGGCTCCAGATAATTTCTTAATTCAGTGGTATTAATTTCTTGTTTTTCTGAATTAACCATAGTATAATTGTATTGAAAAATATTATCCGGCAACACCACAGCATTATCAAGTTGAGTTTCTTCGTCAACCATCAAAGGGCATGACTCATTTAATTGATTTGCAGCTTCTATCATTACATCATTAAAGGAATATTCTTTGAAAAATATTTGTTGAACTGCATAATATGTAAGTACAAAGGCTGCTAATGAAATAATAATTATAATTGCTTTTTTCATTTTCTATTTTTTCTTGAAGGTGAAGACAAGCCCGGAATCAGTAGTTCTTGATATAAAATTTCCCTTAACTTTATATGTATCAACAACACCACTATTATTAAGATGTAATGTTAAAACATCACCATTTAGTTTCCATTTTCCATCATGTCCGCCTATATAATCTCCGGAATTTTTTGGTTGGTATTTTTCGACATAAGTACCATTTTCATTGATAAGTATATAATGATAATTTGTCATATTCTTACCATCAGAACGATGGGAGAAATTGTATCTACCAACAACATCGTCTCTATTAATATTATTAGAACCACTGGATATTCCACCCGAACTTATTCCACTTGAAGTACTACCTCCAAGACTTGTATTATTTTTTTGATTATTGTTACTGTTATTATTCTTACTTGTTCCACCAAGTAAACCGCTAAGGCCTTTTTTTGGCTTTTCAGGTTCTCTGGCAATAACAACAGCTTTCTCAAATCCATCAATAATAAATGATTTGGTAATTTGTCCTACTTCCTTTCCTTTTTGTTCAAGCATACTTGTAGGTATGATGGCATTTAGTACATAACCTATATCATTTTGTACAGTATAAAACGTATTCATTGCTACTTTAGTACCGTTGTAATCTATGATATATGCACCATGTTTTCCGGAAACACCATTTTTAGAAGTATGATTTTCAAGACTTTGTTTTTGAGTTCCTGCAGGTAGATAATTTTTTTCATATATCTGTGCAAGCATATCAGTTGTTACTCCTCCACCTGCTTCAAATACTCTTATTTGAATTGCTGCATTCTGATCGGTACTGTAATAATCATAAATTTTATCAGTCCCATCCATAGATGAGCTTTTACTCCAATCTGCCGGGATGTTGATTTTAAATTTATATTTAGAATCTTGTTGCCACTGAGAATATGTTTTATTACTGATAAATACAAACATCATCAATAACATGATTAATCCTGATAATTTAATTGTTTTCATAGGTTTAATATTTTAATATTGACTTATAGTTTTTAATAACAAGGGAGCTATAAATTATAGCTCCCCTTATAAATTTATTGTACTGAAAATTTCTTAACAATAGGTTCTTTTTCTGTTCCAAGAATTGTGATAACAACTTCGTATTCGCCAATAGGCCAACCATTATTTGGTCTAGAAAAACTAGATTGAAGGTTTAACGTTCCAATCTGATGACCTGAATTCAATTTAACTGCATCAATTGCAATTTTTTCTTGTCCATAATAGAACCATGCAAATTCAACCTCGGTATTATTAGGTGGATTGTTTAAATGACAACTGATAAAAATTTCAGATGTCCCAGATGAAAAATTCGGATTGTCCGAAGAACATTGACTGTCGTTAATACTTGTACACATTTTAACATCATCAATGTTTGCTGTACTGAAATTAAATTCGCAACTTGAGATAAACATCAAGAAAGCGATGGCAACGAAACTTGTAATAACTTTTTTCATAATAATTTGGTTTTAAAGATTAATAATTTGTTTATAAAATTTTTTAATATCATTTTCGATTTTCACTACCAAATATAAATTTACAAGTAGGTTAATTCCTATTAAAAAGGATTAGTGTAAAGGGATTTTTATTATTTGTAGGGATTTATTTATTATTTAGCAGTTTGTGTAAATACAAAAATCCTCCAGATTTTTAAAATCTGGAGGATTTCGTCAATTAATAAATCAGAAATATCAGCTTATAGACTTCAATGCTTTAAAAAAGTTCTCTTTTTTTCTAACAGAAACAGGAATAGATTCATCGGTTTTCAATCGAACACTTCCGCTGCCCTTTTTCTCATAATAATCAACATATTGTAGATTTATAAGGTGTGATTGATGTACACGAAAAAATCCATAAACCGATAACATTTCTTCAAACTCCTTTAGAGTTTTTGAAATCATAATTTTGTTTTTCCCTTCGATAAAAATATTCGTGTAATTTTCACTTGCTTCACAACGTACAAGTTGTTTTATTTCTACAACAAAAACATTTTCGTTAGTATTTAAAATCAATTTTTTATCCTGACTAACATTATTAAAATTATCAATACATGTTTCTATCTGAAGGTTTATCTGTTCTTCATTTTCAAGCACTTGTTGAACTTTTGAAATTGCAAGTCGCAATTCATCCGGTTTAACAGGTTTTAGGAGATAATCAAGGGCACTAAGTTTAATGGCTTTCAAAGCATATTGATCATAAGCAGTAACAAAAACAATTTTAAAATCTTTTTTCTTTATTTTTTTTAAAAGATCAAAACCAGTTCCATCGGGGAGATGAACGTCAAGCAATAATAAATCAGGTATGGTATTTTCAATTAAAGCAACTCCTTCTTTTACTGAATTTGCATGACCTACAATTTCTATCTCAGGGCAATAAAACGAAAGCATATTTTCTAATGCTTTTCTTGCATTAATTTCATCTTCAATTATTATGGTTTTTATTTTCATTAGTTTTTATTTTATCTGTAGTTAAATTTTTAATATTGCACTTTCATTAATTCCCCTCCTATATGTAGGAGGGGAATGCGTTTCGCAATACTTTATTTAATAATTACTCCCCATTTATGTTCAAAATATATCTTAAATCTAAAATCATAATTTTTAAATATCTTTAATTTGGAATATTAAAAGCCACTTTTGTACCAACCACACTACCATCGGAATTTTTAATTTCTTCGAGGGTAAAAATTATTTTACCACCCTTCTTTTTACGTAATATTTCAAGCCTTTTTCTGCAAATTGAAATAGCCAGAGATTCGTGTTTTTGTTCTGCTTCTTCTTTTTGTTGACGGCTTGCTGTTAAACCAATGCCATTATCAATCACAATAAATCTAATTATACCACCGGATAATTGATATTTTATATTTAAATATCCTTTTTTGTCAAGATTTTTCAATCCATGTTCAATTGCATTTTCAAGGAAAGGCTGAGCCAACATTGGAGGAATTAAATAATCACCGTTTTGTAATTCAGAATCAATTTCAATAGAATAATCAAATTTATCCTCGAAACGCAATTTTTGTAATTTCAAATACAATTCAATAGTTTCTAATTCTTTTTCAAAGCTAATATTTTCTTTTCTGCTATTATCAAGAATCAGGCGAATTAAATGTGCAAAATCCGAAAGATAATTACCTGCTAAATTTGTTTGGTTTGAATAAATATAATTTTGAATAGCAAAAAGTGAATTAAAGATAAAATGAGGATTCATTTGTAACCTCAAAAGTTTCTGATTTAATTCACTATTAAATAACGAAAGTTGCATGCTTTTTAATCGGCTCAACCAAAAAATAGAAATCAATGAAAGAATAGTCAGTATAATCAAAGTAATAAACCACCATCTAACCCATAAGGGAGGAGTTATTGAAATAACACATGAGGTAGTATTTGAGAGCTTATTTCCTTGTTTATCTTCAACTTTAACTCTGAAATAATATTCTCCCGGTTGCACATTTGTAAAACGTGCCTCTCGATCTGATGATGGTATTTCTATCCAGTCTTTATTGAAACCTTCCAATTTATAAAATAATTTAAAAGGATTATTTGCACCCCAAACATTAGAACCAATTTGAATCGTAAAGAAATTCTCTTTATAGTTTAATTCAACTAATTCCTTATTTTCGAGATTTGTGATTTTAACTTTATCAAATACAAATAATGAGGAAAGAAAAACCTCAGGCATTTGTTTACCCAACCTAATATTTTTAGGCTCAACAATTGCAATCCCATTTATTCCGGCAAACATTAATCTTCCATCATTTAGTTTTATTCCACTTGCATTATTTTCGAAAAAAGACAGGTTTACAGTGGAAGAATAATCAGTTATACTTTTGCTTTGTTGATTGTATTTAAGTAGTCCTTTACCTGTCATTAACCAAACCGAGAATTCATTTTCTGCTAATAATCCAAATATTTCTATTTCTTCATTTTCCTCATTCAAAATAATTTTATCTACTTTTTGCTTTTCTGCAGAAGCATAATAAAGACCATTTGCACCTATCCAAATATTACCGGACTCATCCTTTTGAATATCATATATTTTTTTCTCATCAATACCAATATCAGGATTAATTTGAGAATAAAAACAAATAGAAGTATCACTTTTAGGAAGATAAAGATGCAATCCGCTTAAAGTTGTTCCCATCCATAAATTACCATATTTGTCCATCTCAAGGCAAGTTATCAAACGAGTAAAGTATGTCATCCTAAATTTATTTTTCAAGCTTTTCCCAAACTCACCCAAAACCGGATCAAACAAATTAAGTCCTTTAGCTCCCCAGAATCCAATGTACAAATTCCCATAGTTATCAAAAACCATATCATTATACCAATCAGTTGTAGTGTTATTCTTATTATATGAATATAAAGTAAATTTATTGTTATCAGGATCAAGGAAACCAAAACCAAGTCCTGCCCACAATCCGCAATAAATATTTCCATCAGGACTTATCGTGATACTTCGAATTTTACCTGAAGGAAGACCTTTTGTATTTTTTGTGTTAAAATGAGTAATAGTATGTTTTTCCGGATCGTAACTGTCAATACCATGTTCTGAAGTACCAATCCACACTATTCCGTTTTCATCTTGTGATAATGCTGAAATTGAAGAAGAAATTGGTGTTTCCTGTATTCCCGGAATATGAAAAAGATATTGAACACCCGGAGTTTCGGGTCTATAAACAGAAACTCCCCGAGCAGATGCAACCCAAATTTGATTATAATTATCCTCAAAAACATCATATATATAATTCCCGACAAGGGATTCATTATCTTCTTCATTTGGTAAATAAAATATCATTTCTCCATTTTCATGATGATAACGTCCAAGACCATTTGCAATTGCAAACCATAGATCATCCAGATGGTCTTCTATCATAGCCCATGAAGAAGTTTTGTAAAATATATTAAATGAAGAATCATTTTTGTTGTACAGATAAATTCCATCTGTAGAACCAATCCAAAAATTTCCTTTTGAATCAATATTAAAATATGCAACATCATTTCCTCTTTTAATACCGGGAATATCTTTATAATTACTTTTCGGAAAGTTTTTTAATTTACCATTTTTTTCATTGAGTATAAATGGCCCTTGTCCCCGACCTCCCAGCCAAATTTTTTTATCATCATCACGAAAAACAGAATTATAATGATAATATGGTTGATCTGTATATGGATGTTTATATTGCTTTAAAACTTCAAGAGTATTTATATCAATTTTCCAAAGATAACCTTGTTGAGTATTTATCCATAACAAACTATCACCTTCTGCTAATATTTCTCTTATATAAAAAGTATCGGAAGGATTTTTAGTAGTATCCGGTCCAAAAATTTTTATAAAATCATCATTATTATAATCGTAATAACATAAACCGTTTTCTGTTCCAACCCACAATCTTCCAAAGTAATCAGTCTCAATACAATAAACTTTTGAAGAAGGAAGAGATTCGGGAGTCCAATCATTTACATAATGTTTGATAATATTTCCATCGAAGCGGGATAAACATTTTGTGCCTGCAAGCCAGATATAACCGTATTTATCTTGTTCTATATCCACAATTCCTCCTGCTGAATTTCCAAGAATAGGTGAGAAATCCGTAAAACGAGCATAAACATCTGTTCTTATAGATTTAATCTTAGGATTATTTTCTCCCTTAACGGGAAAAATAGTAATCACCAAAAAGAAAAAATATAGTATATTTCTTAGTAAGAATATTTTGGTTTTATGATTAAATGTTTGCAATTTTAGTAATTGTTTATCTGTAAAATAAATTCCTTATAATAATATATGAGTTGTCAAATTTGCCACAGATTCACAGATTTTTTCTTTTTCTTTCTGTAATGTCTGATAACAAACCAAAAATGTTTCTGTTAAAATAATTTATAAATAAATCTGAGAATCTGTGGCTTCTAAATATTTACGCACTTATTCCAAGATAGAGCCAAAATTCTATTTCTATTAAGTTTATAAATTTACAATGATCTTTTAAATTATTGTAAACAAAAATACAAATTTCAATAGTTTTTTGTTTAATAAGTTATATACTTGTACTGAACAGAGTTGCAAAATTATTAAGAAGTAGTACATTTGTGTCAAACAAAAATATTTACATTCTGAACAAATACAATCAAAATACATATAATAAGTTTGATGAAAAAAGTTTTGAGAAACTTTTTCAAAAGCATTTCAAAGGACTTTGTTTTTTTGCTCAAAACTATGTTAAAGATTTTGATATGGCAAAAGAGATTGTTCAGGATTCGTTTATTAATCTTTGGGAGAAACGTCAAAGCATTGATGTTTCAAAATCAGTTAAAACATATCTCACAACAAGTATCCGCAATAAATGTTTAAATTATCTAAGAGACACAAAGAAATTTAATACTGAAATTATTTTGAGCGATGTACTTTTTCAGGAAATTGATTATGAGCAAAGCGACAAACTAATTGAAAAGGAGCTGAATAATAAAATAAACAATGCAATTGATGATTTGCCTGAAAAGTGTAAAAAAATTTTTGTGCTTAACCGTTTTGAGAATCTAAAATATAAAGAAATTGCAGATAAGCTTGACATATCAATAAAAACAGTTGAAACACAAATGTCGAAAGCTCTGAAATATTTAAGAGAGCAACTAAAAGATTATTTGATTTTTCTGATTGCTTTGTTGAATATTTTTATTGAATGATTTAAATTAACGGAGTTCATATTTTGTTTGTTGCTAATATATCAATTGGAAAGAAAAGTAACTTTAGGCATTCCAAACTTTAGGCACTGAATAGAAATAATTATATAAGGGTAAATCTAATTTAATGTGTATTATTATTGGAGGTAAGAAATGAAAAATGATCCAACATATTATCTTGACCTTATTACAAGGTACTTTGCCGGAGAAATCGAAGTAAGTGAGATTACTGTTCTCATTAATTGGGTGCAAGATAATCCGGAAAACAAAAAAATCTTTGAGGAATATAAGAAAACATGGCAAAGTATTGAGAGATCAAAAATTGACTCTAAAATGAAAATTGACGATGAATGGATTAAATTAAGCTCAAAAATAGGACTTGGAGAAAATGCAGAAGCAAAAATAATTCAGATGCATAATACCGAAAAAGAAAAAATCCATTTCTTTAAAAGTTTTGCAGGCATTGCAGCTGTTTTTGTTTTTCTAATAGCTTCAGTATATTTTCTTAATTTTCATTTTACTAAAAACAAACTTCAACAAATTGTAGCTCAAACAGAAATACTTGAGAATAAACTTCCTGACGGAACTCTCGTTACACTAAATTCAGGTTCGAGTATTGAATTCCCTAAAAACTTTAAAGGAAATACACGTGAAGTAAAACTTAAAGGTGAAGCCTATTTTGATGTTAAGCACGACAAAACAAAAGCTTTTATTATTTCAGCAAATGATGTAAGAATTGAAGTTCTTGGAACATCGTTTTATGTAAACACAAAATCGGGTGAAGATAAAATGGAGGTGATTCTTAATAAAGGAAAAGTTGCAGTTTATTATGCAGACAATCCTGATTCCAGAACAGTTATGCTTCCTAATGAAAAAGTTGAAATAGTCCGGAAAAATAATGATATTTATAAAATTGCTAATTCAGATAAGAATTATTTGGCATGGAAAACCAAAGAATTTATTTTCCGCGATTGTACACTTAAAGAGGTTGTTGGAACACTTAATAAAGTCTATAAGTCAGATATCAAAATTGCAAATAAAAATCTTGAAGACTGTAGAATAAATGCAACTTTTAGTGGCGAATCACTAAAAACCATTTTAACAGTTTTGGAAGCAACACTTGATTTGGAAATTGTTTTTTATGAAAAAGTTATTGTGATTTCTGGAGATGGTTGTTCAATTAATAAATGATTAAATGATTAAATCTTTGAATTTTTTTGCACATACTATTTTTTTATTTAAGCATTTCAGCATTTTTTCATTTAAGTATTTTTAAATTATAAAAATAAATAGTATTGGGTAAAATACATTTTAAATATTGTTTAGTTCTAATGGCTGTCATGCTTCTGATGAGCCATTTTTCTTTTTCACAAAATCTAGAAAAAAGAATATCTGTTAGCATCAAAAATAAAACTCTAAAAAAAGCTATTTTAAAAATTGAGAAGAAAAGCAATATAAGTTTTTCATTTAATTCGAATTTAAATAATCTAAAAAACAGAATTACTTATTCAGCCGAAAACAAAACTATCAAGCAAATCCTTGATGATATTTTATTTGAAAATAATCTGAAGTACATTGTTGTTGAAGATCATCTTGTTTTTAAAAAATTAAAAAACCTACAAACTGATTTCAAAGCAAAAAAATTTGTGCTTAGCGGGTACATTAAAGATAAAAAAAACGGAGAAACAATAATTGGTGCTAATATTTTTTCTGACAGCGCCGAATATGGTACAATTTCAAATACTTATGGTTTTTATTCCTTAACATTACCTGAGGGTGAATATGTTTTTCATTTTTCATTTATCGGATATCAAAATATTAATAAAAAAATCGAATTAACTAAAGATATTGATCTTTCGCTTGATCTTGACGAAATTAATTTTGACATTAATGAAGTAGAGATAATTGCTTCGGATAATGACAAATATATTGAACGCAACCAATTGAGTGAAATGAAATTTAGTCCGCAAGTGTTATCACAATTGCCGGGTTTTGTTGGAGACGTTGATATTATTAAATCATTAAATACAATTCCTGGAATAAGCAGCTATGGAGATGGTTCGACCCTTTTTTATGTTAGAGGTGGAAACAGCGACCAAAATCTTGTTTTAATTGATGAAGCTGTAATTTATAACCCAACTCATTTATTTGGATTTTTTACTGCTCTTGCACCAAATTCCATCAAAGATGTGACAGTTTACAAAGGAGATTTCCCGGCAAGGTACGGAGGAAGATTATCATCGGTAATCAATATAAATTCAAAAGACGGAAACATGAAACGTTTTGGTTTTTCAGGAAGTCTGGGACTTTTTACAACTAACCTTTCGGTTGAAGGTCCAATTGTTAAAGATAAAAGTTCATTCTTTATTTCAGGGCGAAAATCTAATCTTGACTGGTTAAATAATTTTTCAGATAATGAACATGCTTTAGATTTTGGCTTTTATGATATTCATACAAAGTTTAATTTTAAATTCAATAATAAAAGTCGTTTTTACTTTACATTTTACAAAGGAAATGATGATTACAGCAGATTCACAACTTCCTCAGTGAAAACCTATGGAATAAGTTGGGACAACACAGTTGGTACTTTACGATGGAATTATATTTTTAATAATAAATTGTTTGCCAACACAACAGTAAATTTTAGCCAGTATAACTATTTTTTGTACATTTCACGTGAAGATAATAATTATTGGAATTCATCAATCAGGAATATCTCAATAAAATCAGATTATACTTTTTATTTAAATCCAAAAAATACTATCCGAGGTGGCGTTAAAATCAGTAACCAATATTGTAACCCTGGAAATATTTATTTTTCGGATGATGCAATACAACAATTTGCTCCGGTAATTCCACGCTATTATTCTAATGAATATACTTTTTATGTAAGCAATGAACAGAAAATAAATAAAAAGTTTTCGCTTAGATATGGGCTTAGACTACCGATATGGCAGAACTTTGGACCGACAACAGTTTACAGTTTCGATTCACAATATCAGGTAAACGGAAAAGAAGATATTATTGAAGGTGCAAATTACTATTCGACAGTAGTTCCTGAACCGAGAATAAATATTAAATATCAGATAAATAAAACAAGGGCGTTAAAAGCAAGCTACAATAGATGTGTGCAATTTATGCAGGTTCTTACAAATTCAACAAGTCCATTTACATCACTTGAAGTGTGGGTTCCAAGCGGTCCAAATATTAAGCCCCAAAAACTCGATCAGTTTTCGTTGGGTTATTTTCAAAAACTTTTTAAAAATGATGGTTTTTTTTCTGTTGAATCCTTTTATAAAAAATTCTATAATCAAATAGATTATGCAGACCATCCAAATATGCTGTATAATCCTCTTATAGAAGGCGAGCTAAGATTTGGTGAAGCATATGCTTATGGCATTGAATTTTTATTTCGTAAAACAAAAGGTGATTTTACCGGATGGGTAGGATATACATATTCAAAAACTTTTAAGAAAATAAATGATATTAATGATGACAAAACATTTCCTTCGTTTTACGACAGCCCTCATGATTTAAGTGTAAGTCTATCGTATAAAGCAGGAAAACATTGGAGTTTTTCTGCTAATTGGTTTTATATTTCGGGAGGAGCAATTTCTACTCCAACTGGATTTTATGAAAATAATGGATATACAATTCCAGTTTATGGTGAAAAAAATAATGACCGTTTACCGGATTATCAACGTCTGGATATTTCGATTAATTTTAAATTTAGTAAACCCGGAAACAAGTTTCAGCATAGTTTGCTGTTAACTTTATATAATGCTCTTGGAAACGAAAACCCATTTGCAATTAACTTTAATAAAACCTTGAACAGTAATGATGAATTTGTAGTTCCTTTTAATTTTGTAGAACCATACAATCTGGTGACAAGCAGTTTGTCGGTTTCAGGTTTTATACCTTCGATAAATTATAATTTTAGTTTTTGATGAAGAGATATTTTTTATTCATATTAATAATTACAATTTCACTTAGTTGTGAGAAAAAAATTGAGTGGCAACTTCAGTCACAAGATAATGATGTGATTTATGTTGATGGTATTATTACAAGTGAAAATAAAATTCAAACTATAAAGCTTACAAGATTAATGAGTGATCCAAATGACGAATCAGAACCGGTTTTTGGTGCTGTCGTTCTAGTTATGGTTGGAGATTCTGTTTTTGAATTTAAAGAAAACGTATCTTCTTCAGGTATTTATCAAACAGAAAAACCTTTAGCAGGAGTTATTGGCATTCCATATAACTTAAGGATAATTTATAATGGTAATGATTTTACTGCACATACTTTTATGAATCTGGAATTAGAGTTTGACCCACTACATTATCAGAAAATTAACTCAACAAATAAATACCGGATTACATGGGTAGCTCTTGCTGTAAACCCTAACAAACCTGCGATGTATGAAATTTTGCTTGACTGGTCGCACATTCCACCATACAATAATCATGACCCTGAATTATCAAAAGCAAGATTATTATATTACACATTACCAAGTTTGGATGTGAGTGAAATTTTTGCTCCTCAGTTAGAAAAACTTATATTTCCCAAAGGCACAATAATTATTGAGAAGAGATATTCATTAACATTAGCCCACGCTGATTTTATAAGAGGAGTATTGTTAGAAACAAACTGGAATGGAGGTCTTTTTGGCTCAGCATCAGCAAATGTTCCAACAAATTTAAGCGAAGGTGCTGCAGGATTTTTTGGTGCTTGTGGAGTGAGCATGGATACTATTATTGTTCAATAACACCCAGACGTGCTTTCCCCAAACCCTTGAAAGTATTCAGGAGGAAGGAATTGCTTTACTGAGGATATTTAGAGTATTCCTGTAAAATATATATAAATTGATTTAAAATATAGAGGACATTCTATACTCGACTAATACATAATAACAGTATTACAATAATCCAGTATTTTATTTTCATCTAACTCCATAAGGGTAATTCGGTAGTCATGTGTATTATTAATGAACAAGAAAACAAAACAATAAAATAATATTAATTAAAACTTATTTATCATGAAAACATTAAAATTTAGTGCAGTATTAATTTTAGTATTTAGTTTGGCGATTGTTGGTTGCAAAAAAAATCCCGATCCTGAAATAACCGATACATCATCATTGGAAGCTCTTTCGAAAGACGAAAATCTTATAGTTCAATCTTCTGATGGTATCATGAATGATGCTTGTTCTTTTTTGTCTGAAGGCAATTTTAAATCAACAAATTGGTGGATACCTCCTTGTAATGCAACTCTTGATTCGGTTGTAGTTTTGAATGACACAACTACTTTTTATGTTACTTATGATGGTTTAAACTGTGCAGGGAACAGAGTTAGAACCGGAAATGTTGAAATTAGGAAACCTGTAGGTGTGAATTGGTACGAAGCAGGAGCAACTGTTGATGTTAAAATTATTGACTTTACAATAACAAAAGTTGGTACACAGCGAACTGTTACTCTTAACGGTACACGATTTCTTGAGAATGAAAGCGGAGGAATTATCTGGCAAATAGGAAATGGAGTAGAATATGTGGTTCACAGAGCTACAGGTTCTATGGATGCTGTGTTTGGAAATGGCACAAGTAGAACCTGGAGTTTTGCAAGACAGAAACTTTTTACAGGTGCACCAAGCGAATTTGTTATAACTGTAAGCGGGTTTGGTTCAGCTAATGGATACGAAAATCTTACTGTATGGGGAACAAACAGAAATGGTGAAGATTTTTATACTCAAATTATTCAAGCAGTAGAATATAAACAACTTTGTGACTGGGATCCTGTTTCAGGGATAAGAGTTCATCAAATTCTGGGAGATAATAATAAAAGTGCAACTATTACATTTGGTTATGATAGCAACAACCAACCTGTAAGCGGTGATGACTGTCCAACAAAATTTAAACTTGATTGGGAAAGAAACGGTAATTCGGGAACAATTTATTTATTTCTATAATTTCTTCTTTGATTTTTTTGGTTTGAAATGCCAGCATTATTTTGCGGGCATTTTTATTTGCAATAAAATGGCTTTTGCTTTTAAACTCAAAACTATTTTATGACTTTATAATTTAATTATGAAATTCGTTATTGCGGACAATTTATTAGTATAATTTTACTAGATTACTTTTTTCAAAAAAAGTTATTTGATAATGAAAAAAAACTTATTATAATTTATTAATTTTGCAAAATTATATACAAAATAATTAATCAATAAGAATGAAAACGATTTTAGTATTTATTTTTTCTGTTATTAGCTTTGCATTATTTTCAAATAATTTGATAGACACTACGGCAAGTGCAAAAATCCCCGATTCTATAAAATATTGGAAAACACAATTTTATTCCGCAGTACATTTTAATCAGGTAAGTCTTGTTAATTGGGCAAAGGGAGGAGAAAGCTCCTTGTCGGGAAGAGCTACCATGAAAGTCAAAGCCAATTACAAAAAGGAGAATTTTAATTTTCAAAATGACCTGAAATTTCTATATGGGATTATGGGTACAAAAGAATTGAAAATGCAAAAAACTGATGATCAGATTTATTTACGTTCCTCTGTTGGTTATAAAGCTTTTAAAAATTGGTTTTACTCCATGGCTTTTGATGTTAAAACACAATTTTCGAATGGTTATAAATATCCAAATGATTCGGTGAAAGTATCAAAGTTTTTTGCCCCGGCATATATTACTTTATCTGCCGGACTTGATTTTAAACCAACAAAATATTTTTCTGTCTTATTTTCTCCTGCTTCAGGAAAATTGACTCTTGTTTTAGATCAGGACTTGGCAAATAAAGGTGCTTATGGTGTTACACCTGGAATTATTGATGATTCTACTGGTGCTGTTCTTGTAAAAGGTAAAAATCAAAAGGCTGAATTTGGGATAAACCTCGTAATGAAATTTGAAAAAGAACTTGTTAAAAATATTAATGCTGAGTCAACCCTGAACTTATACAATAATTATTTTGACGAAAATATGCCAAACAGATGGAACATTGACGTTGACTGGGAATCGAATATTACATTTTCTGTGAATAAACATATTTCAACTGAGCTTTATCTCCATATGATATATGATCATGATATTAATATTGCAATTTATGATATTGTTGATGGTGAAAATATTAAAGTTGGTGAAGGACCAAGGTTACAGCTAAATCAGTCGTTTGGTGTAGGATTATCTTTTAAATTCTAATTTAGTGTTTATACCAAAGAATATCCAAATTACCAATATATTTCGTTTCTTTTTTCCTTTCTCTGCGTTAAATATTATTTCCGTCCATACGGATGCAAAGATTATTTGCCTTGACAAAGAAAAAAATATTTCAAAATATTTATCAGCAATTTAGAAATTCAATTGGTATTATTTTGTACAAAGAAGATAATCAAAATAATTTTTATCTTTGAAACGACAGAAGTCAATTTATAACAAAATAAAATAAATTGGAAAATAAAATAAAAGAAGTTGTTGAGATTATAAAAAAATCAAAACGAACTACAGCATTTACCGGAGCAGGTATATCAGTCGAAAGCGGTATTCCACCATTTCGTGGTGATGGCGGTTTATGGAATAAATATGATCCCATTGTCCTTGATTTGAATTATTTTTATGACAATCCCAAAGAATCGTGGTCGGTGATAAAAGAAATATTTTATGATTTTTTTGGAACTGCAAAGTTTAATCGCGCTCATGAAGTCCTTGCCGAAATGGAAAAGCAAAATTATCTGAGTGCTGTTATTACTCAAAATATTGACAATCTTCATCAGGAAGCAGGAAGTGAAGTTGTACATGAATTTCATGGCAATTCAAAAACTTTAGTTTGCACTTCATGTGGGAAGAAATTTACAGTTAAAGATGAAATTTTTAAAAAGCTGCCTCCAAAATGTAAAGAATGTGGTCATTTACTAAAACCTGATTTTATTTTTTTTGGTGAGGGAATACCACAAATAGCATATCAAAAATCAATTGAAGCATCTCAAAATTCTGATGTTTTTATTGTGATTGGATCGACAGGTGAGGTTGTGCCTGCAAGCCAGATGCCATTTATTGCAAAACAAAATGGAGCTAAAATAATTGAGATCAATCCAAACGAATCAAAATATACTTCTCAGATAACTGACATTTTTTTGCAGGGAAAAGCAGGGGAGGTGCTTGATAAGGTTATGAGTCGACTGGATAAAATCTCTTGATTTAGTATTAACTTTAGCACAGTTTGCTTTTTAATACTTGTTATAGAATTATTACTTTTTCAATCTTTATAATTCGATTTTTAAAGTTTTTGATTTTACACAAATAAATACCTTTCTTATACTTTTCACAATTAATAATTGATGTACCATTTTGAATAATCATTTTTTCAATTATTTCACCATTAATATTTAAAACTTCAAAATAGTATTGTTCTGAATTTTTGGTGTCAATAATAACAGATAATTTATTTCTGCATGGATTGGGGCTAATCTTTATTTTAATATTATTAATGGCGTTATTTATATTTGCCGGGTTCAAAACAACTACATCAGAATACAACATATCAGTATTTAATCCTATGTCATTATTTCTAATTACGATAGCACAAGGAAATGAACCAATAGATGTTGGAGTGCCGGATAATACACCGGTTTCTTCATTAAGAGATAAATAATTGGGAGAAAAGCATGAAAACCAAACTATCGAATTAATATTACTTGTATCTGTGAGGCTTAAGTGAAACTCATAGTATTTGTTAAGGTAGGCAGTATCATAATATTCCTGAATAATATTTGGTTGAAAATTATCAATAAAACAACTGTTGTAAACTGTATCTATATATATGAGCGTGTCGCTTTTATAACAACAGAGTAAATCCCTAAAACCTCCGCCAAAACCAGAAGAAATTCCACTACATAACAATCCTTCGAGACTGCCTATCCCTTCTATCCATATTTCATTAAACATGCTATTTAAGTAACTTGAAAGATAATATCGTTTTTTATAAGTACCATTTATGTTAACAGAATCAATAGAATTACAAATTAGGAGTACGTCTAATATCCCCATATAATAATTGTTTATATATATGCTGTCACCAAGAGACAGATTGAAATTATAAATTAAACCTTCATTTTCTCCAGATCGGAAATACACTAATTTGTTTATTGGATCTTCACGTAAATATCCAATTTGTTCCCAATCAGATTGTAAAGAATCAGTTGACTTAAATAATTTAAAATACCTTCTGTTGCTAATTATTGTGTCCCCAATAAGTTTGTTGCAGTATGTATTTTCATTGTCGATTACAATGCAAATTCCAACTCCAGCAGAAAGCGTATTCCATCTTTTCGAAGTGTCAGTAATTTGGTAAGTAGGTTGACAATAAGTTAAGTATGAAAAAAGTAATAAGATGGTTGCAAATAATATTTTCATTTTATTTTAGATATTTTAACAGATATTTTATAAAACAATTTGTTAATGTAATTTCAATTTAATAGTAAAAGCACACGCTATTATTTTTTTTATGTGTGTTTGTTAAGGCACATGCTTCACATTAAATTAGTGCATAGCCTGATTGATTTTTCTTTATTTCTAATATCTTTTTCACTAAAGTATCCCAAAAATACATCTCTATAAATTACTTTCCAAATTCCATTGCCATTTTCTTTTGCTGTGATTTGTTTTCCTATTAATCCATTTGTTATAAATACCCAATAATATGATTTCCATCTTACTGATCCATTTTTAGTAACATTCATTATTTTCATATTGGGTGGATAGTCATAATTTTTAATCTTTTCTGGAAATGGAATAGACGATCTTATATGTATTTTTTATGGTGTTTCCATGTCCAATGCTTCATGTGGTCTTATGTTATTTATCTTTCTTGTTTTTTAGTTTTTTTATCGTATCTGTTATTTGCTTTAAAAAATGTTTTTCAACTTCCGATAATTCATTCTGTTTAAATTCTTTATATTTCTCATATTCCGAATGAGCTTTTTCTAAAGCTTGTTGATGGCTTTTCACCCTGTAACCAATCGAAATAACAACATCTAAATTATAGAGTTTTATATTTTTAATTTGAGTTTATCCTTTGATAGCAACATGTTGAGTGGTATGTGCAAAATTTGCACTTACCAAATCATCTTGCAATTTGCCCTCTTCGGAAATATTCTTTATGTGCTTGGTTATTACCGAACGTTCTTCTTGAAAAAGCTCGACCATTTGCGCTTGCGACAGCCAAACCGTTTCTTCTTCCAAACGAGCATCTATTTTGGTTTGTCCGTCTTCGGTTTGGTAGAATAGTATTTCTGAGTTGGCCATTTTGTTAAATTTTATAGTACAAGGATTGATTGATTGTAATATCTTCATCCTTCTTGCCTTGTTCTTTTTGCGTATAGTATTCCATTTCTATAGACCGGTTTTTAAGAAACCCTCTGTACCCAACATATTTTAGAGTTAATACATTAACTAAAAATTGAAGTTCAAAAGCTCTATTAAGATTATTGGCTCGAAATGTTCCAAGCATGTTACCTTCTGGTATACTTCCATGAAAATATTTATCTCTGTATTTCAATGCCTTCTTAAAATTACTTGGCAAACTAATTTTGTACTTTATAAAAGGTGATTCAAATTTATCAGTATTTGTAGGATTATTGAGATTGGGCAATTTCTTTTCAATAATAAATTTTTTGTCTTTTTCTTCAAGTATTTTATTTTCTTTAACTTTTTCTGTCAGTTTGGTTATTAATTCGCTAGTAGCAAACCTGTCTTCGTTAATACGACACAGACCTTTATTTTCTGTTGCAATTAAAGAAGAAATAGTTTCTAAAGCGGATGAAAATAAAATACAAGTCGATAACGAATATTCATTTAAGTTTGCTTCATGAATTATCATTAAAGTTCTTCGATATTTTTCTTCATCGATTAGCTTGTCACACATATTTGTAAGTACTTCACAAGGAAATAGAAAAAACGATTTAGAAAATTTATGTTCTCTAATTTCGTGTGAATCAAAAATATAATTATTATGTACTTTTTCATCTGGATTGTATTTGAATAAAATATTGTCAATTACTTCAAATGATTCAGTTTTGGAAGAAACGATGTAACTTTCACCCCCACACAAAATACCAAAAATATATGAATATGCTTGAAAAAATGCTGCTACTGAAATGCTAAAATCTTCAATTGACATTTCCTGTGTGGAATCGATAAAGATAAATTCCTTTTTTTCTTCACTTATTCGAAAAATGTCAAAGTAATAATTTGATATTTTAAGCTTTATTATTCCAACACCATACATAACTTCTTGGTCTGTATTTAAATCAAGGGCATCAGATAAGTTTCCAATTCTTGGAGTTCTACTTAATGGTTGGATAAATCGAAGAAATTTATTATCGTAATCCGATTCTTCTCCTTCAATTAAAGAATTAAGTGTGCCACTAATTTTTTCGAATTGTAAGGGGGGTGTCCTGATATTGTCTGCAGCATACGGGAAACATGTGAAATACTTATTTTTCCCTTTCATTTGGGTGCTTGAAAAAGCTTTGTCCAAATCCTCTAACGCTTCACTTGGTTTTTTGAATGATTTATTTTCTATTTCAAATGTAAAGTGTTTGTTTGTCTTTGAAGTCTTTATGGGATTATTAAGTAACCATTCATTTTCAGGCGAAATAAATACCAGCGTTTTTTTCTTAATAAGTTCTTGAATTTTATGGGATGTTGGCTTTATAATTTTTTTTCTTGATGATTTTTTCATTCTAGCTCCCCTCCACAATTTTAATTTCTTCCTCCGTCAATCCATACAATTCGTAAACCATTTGGTCAATTTCCTTTTCTAAGGAATTAATTGAGTTTGAAATTTCTGAATATGATTTTGATTGAAGTTCAAAAAAATCAATCCAATCAGACTCATCAGATAGCGACATTTTTATTTTCTGCTTTTTAAGTTCTTTTTGGAAATCGATAAAAGTTAATTCAAACCATTTTTCAAGTTTTTTGGTAATATTGATTTCATCAAATTTACTATTAAGTAAGTTGATAAATTTATTACTTAACTTTTGAGAGTCAGAAGTTTTGCTAATTATATTTTCAGTTAATTGACTTAGAACGGTTTTAAACTTTTCTGAAAATACCGGAATTGGAATTTGCTCAAAATATTGCGGTTTAACTTCGATGTAGCCGCCACTGCGCACCACACAAATATTTGTTAAAAAATACCACACCAATTTTGAATTTAAAACTGCCAGCAAAAATTTATCATCGGTTGGAAGAATTACGGCAGGTGCATTTATGAAAGCACCTGTTTCATCAAAAGCAAATTTATTATTGTTTTGTAGGTTTGGGAAAACAATCTTCGGTTTTTCAAATAAATCGTAATAAGCACAGTTTCTTAGTTCCCAAAAGAATTCTCCTTTATCGTATCTCTTTTTTGCCCTTACTTCAAACGGAAGAATTTGATTTATCAATTCAGAATAATCTTTTTGCAATTGTTGCAGCGCCGATTCTTCCGAAATTTCATCGCCATACTTTTTCTTTGTCCATTTACTTTCGAAAAGTATTAATTGCTGAACACTTTCTTGGCTAATCCATTTCGAAAGTTCTTTCCCTTCAAAAATTGGTTTTACATGTTCATTGCTTGAAAAAGTTTTGGGAATAATAAAAGCTTCGTTTAATCCTGTTAATAATCCCCGATAAGATTTCCCATATATTTCCCTGACTGTTTTATTCTTTTTCAGTTTATCAATCAGGTTAACAGCTAATTTATTTTTGAAGCTCCAGTTTTTTTTGTCGAGCGAATTTTGGGCAACAATTACCGAATCATGAAAATCGATGTCGATTATGGCTGACTGGCTTGCTTTTGGAATTTTTATATAACTGAATGATTTTTCGATTCCTTTTTGATTTTGTGCAGTAATAATTACAGGATAAGTTGTTGCACCTTCAAAAATCTGAACTTCAGTAAAATCAATGTATTTTAGAAAACTTATTTCGTTTTGCAAATATTCGCGAACCGCAACTCCGGCAGTTGTTTTATCAAATGTATTTGAGATAAATCCAAATAGACCGGATTGAGGTTTTAACAGTTGAAACGATTTCTCATAGAAATAAGAAAACAAATCGCCAGCGGGATGAAAAACAGAGAATTTGCTTTGCAAATATTCTCTGAAATCAGCCAGTAATTCAGCGCGTACATACGGAGGATTTCCAATCACCACATCAAAACCACCGGTGTATTCGGCGCTAAAGGCATGCTGGCGGGTGCAACTCATTTGTTTTGCAAGGGCTTGCAATTCTTTGTTTTCGGGAAGTTTGTGTTTTTGGCGGTTGTTGTTTATGTATGCGATAGTATTATTTAACTGTTCGTTTGATGTTATTTCTTTTTTGTCAGCATTTGCTGTCCACAGGTGGAATTGTGTTTTTCCACGAAGGGGAGCATGCTCCCCGGAGTCATGTGTAGTGCTGGTAATATGCGCCGGAGCATGCTCCGGCGTTGCTGGTGTTTTCAGTGTTGCATGGGGAGTATGCTCCCCGTTACCTTTTGTGATTCCGGCAATATGCGCCGGAGCATGTTCTGGCGTTGCTGGTGTTTCCTGTGTTGCATGGGGAGTATGCTCCCCGTTTCCTTTTTTGGTTCTGGCAATATGCGCCGGAGCATGTTCTGGCGTTACTGGTGTTTCCTGCGTCGCATGGGGAGTATGCTCCCCAATGACATCAGTAGTTCTGGCACTGTACACCGGAGCATGCTCCGGCGTTGTGCCAATATCTGCGTTTCCTGTCCGGGAAGCATCCCCGTGAGCTGCCATAGGAATCGTGCGCCCCATGGCTATGTTGCAGGCTCGCGACGACATGGATTTTAGCTTCTGTACTATTCTGTGTAGTTCTTCCTCCTCGCATACCAGAAGGATATGTGCATGGTCGCCGCAAATATTATAGGCTACAATATTCAGCTTGTCTTTTTTTTCAATTCCTGCGATTGTTTCTGTTACGATTATCTCTTCTTTCTCGGTTAGCCAAACGGGTTCTCCCAATTTTACATGCTTATCGAACATCCGCTGTGAATAGCGTGAGTTATGTGTTGCTGTGGTTATGTGCCAGGCTTTTTTCTTTTTCGTTTTGAAAATATTTGGAAATTCGTTTTGCCAATTAAAAGCTTTTTCTCCAGCAACTTCGGGGTCATCAATAAGCGAGTTTCCGCATTTTATGTTGTTGCTAAGGGTGTTTAGTTTTCGCCCCTTTTGTGCGGTGCGCAGCCAAAGCGAGAGTTTGGCAATTTCAACCGATTCTTCGTTCAGGTCAACTCCATAAATATTATTTTCAAGAATGTCGGTTGTAATATCGGAAAACAAAATTTCACCACCGAGTAACTGTCCACGCAACTCATCAATTTTCCGGTGTTCGTTTATCAGGAATTCCAATGCCTGGTTTAAAAAAGCCCCCGAACCACAAGCCGGATCGAGAATGGTTAAACTCAACAACCAATTTCGGTAATCATCCAGTTTTTTGTCGAGAGTTTTTACCAGTTCCTTTTTCCTGTTTTTTCTGCCTTTTGCATATTTTTCATCAACAATTTCGAGTTCAGTTCGTTTTTCTAGGCAGAGCTTTCCAACCGTATTTTCAACAATGTATTTGGTAATGTATTTTGGCGTGTAAAAAATGCCGTCCTTTTTGCGCTTGGTTTTTTGACTGTCAACTTTTTCGCCTTTAATTTCAGCTTGTACATTTTCAATTTCGCCCAGCGAATGTTCAAAAATATGACCGAGAATATTCACATCCACATCGGTTTCAAAATCGTAATTACTCAATCGCAGCGTGTGTTCGTGCAAAATATCATCGTCAATTGAAATTGTGTCTAGAATTTCATCGGGCTTGAAAAGCCCGCCGTTGTATGCGTAAATTTGATATTTCTTTCCTTTGAAACCTGTGTTCATGTACCCAAAATACTTTTTAAATCGGGTGTATAACGGGAAATACTCGTCAAGTTCTTCCTTTAAAGTTGTCCATTGTTTTACAATTTCGGTGATAGAATTTGGTGGAACCAACAACCTGTCTTCGGCAAAAAAGATAAACAAAAAACGGTCAAGTAGTTTTTGCGTTTTTTTGAACAGCAAAAGTTTATCAGTTTCAGGATTATTTTTTACAAGGTTATTGTAAATCGCTTCGCGGAACTTGGAGTAATCTGCATACAATTTTTTTGTGATATTTTCTTCCTGTAAAACCGATGATTCCTTTATTTTTAAAGGTAAATCGTTTAATAAATTGTCTTTTGCCAGACAAAGCCAAAGCAAAGAAAATTGTTCTTTTGTAAGATTGAACAAATCAAAATCAACGTGGTCAACCGCATTTTGAATGTAAAAACGAAGTTTCTCAAAATTTGAAGTAATAACGTATTTACATTTCGGATGATGGTTTTTGTATCCGAATGCCTGAGTTTCAATTTTATCTAAATCGGTGGTGTCAGTTCCTTTTAATTCAATCACCGCAGTTGCATCTTCACCTTTCAAAATTGCACCGTCAGCTTTTTTACTGTTAGTGATATTTTTTAGTTCTGTCGTCAGGTTAAAATTTGGTTCAGGATTTAAAGTGTATTCCAGAATTTTCACAAATAATTCTCGTAAGAATCCTTCCTGAAATTGTTCTTCTTTTGAATTCCGTATGTTTTCCTGTCTTTCTGAATTACCAAAATAGTTTTGAAAATCAGTATATTTTTTGTTGATTAATATTGAATCAAGGTCATTTAAATATTTCTTTTCAACTGATTTTTGGAACAGGCTCATATTTTGGTTTTCTCTGTGGTTTTAAATTAGTTTACTAAAATACTATTTTACTTTTAATTCCAATCTGTTAATTTGCACAAAAGTGTAGGTCGGCAAAAAAGCATGTGTTTGTCAGTACTTAACGAACCGCTGTATACGAGACCCGCTTGGCTTATCCTGAACTTGCCGAAGGGTGGTGGTGTGAGAGATTCTCCCTTTCAGTGTTTACTGATGGGGCGGGCTACTCAATTATGCACGTTTTTAATTATTGTCATAAATAAAAAAGCCTATCAATTATGACAGGCTTTTCCACACAAATATGTTTAAAGTAATGGATTAGATTACTTTCACATTTACTGCGTTCATTCCTTTTGGACCTTCTTCTACATCGTAGCTTACTTTGTCACCTTCTTTAATTTCATCAATTAGACTATTAACATGTACAAATACATCTTTATCTCCTTCATCTGGAGTGATGAATCCAAATCCTTTAGAATTGTTGAAAAATTTTACTGTTCCGTTATTCATATTTATTTTTTTTATTTGAGCTGCAAATATAAACTTTTATTTTGATTGTGCTAACAAATATATAAAAATATTTTCGAATAAGTAATATTTTATTACAATTTAGTTAAAATGAGATGCCTTTCAGCAGATCTATCTAGGTATCAAACAGGAATTCCTTTTAGTATAATGTAGAGCATTTGAGTATTAAACTTTAATAATTTCTGAGAAATAATTTAATTGATGAAACTTCTATGATCTTCCTTCTTCGTTTAATAGCTTAGTGCTATGTTTTATTGTTCGTAACACTAAAGTGATAATTATGGCTATTGCAAGAATATATGTTGAAGCTCTGTCCCATTTTATTTCCTGTGCCAACAGAAAAAATCTAAAATGATCGATAAAAGTAAAACATAGGGTTGTTGCTAAAAACCCGGAATATTCGCGTCTTAAAATACTTATAAAAGAAAACGGAGTTGTGTTTTTTTTGTAATTTTTAAATGATGGAATAAATGCTGGAACTGTCAATGACCATTCAAGATATTTTTGTCCGAATTTTTTTTCCAGAAAGCGTTCTTCAGCAAACATAATTCTTTCGTAATACAACCAAAATGCAAGAGATACAATTACAATAAAATAAAAATTGTATGTAAAAAGAACTATTCCTATCCACATAAAGTAATTCCCTAAATATAAGGGGTGACGTACGGTTGAATAAATTCCTGTTTCGTTAAGTGATTCCGCAACCTGGTTTTTTGTGTTTCTCCCTGATGTTCCTTTTGGTGTTGTTCCAATTGAAATTGCCCTGATAAGAAATCCCAAAATACTTAATGAAATAGCAACAATTGTTAAAATCGAGTTAAGTGAGTCTGATATTATTGTGTAGTTAGTAAAATATATTACAGGCAAAGCAATAATAAATAATATTAAAGGAATTTGTCCTCTATATTTGAAAAGTATATTTCCACTTTTTTCAAACGAATGTATTAATGCCATATAAATTGAATTTGTAGCAGCAAAAGTATAAAAAATCTATTATAGAAATGAAAACATAAAACAATATTGTAAATTCGCACAAAAATCAGAATAAAGATTCCTTAGAGAAAATATGGACGAACGGAAAAACAAAGAAAAAGTACTGAAAGTTTTAGATGATCTGGACATTGAATATGAAATATTTTCCCATCCTCCTTTGCCAACAATTGAAGTAGCATTAGAGTATTGGAAAGATATTGATGCAACGCATTGTAAGAATCTGTTTTTTAGAAATCATAAGGGAAAAAAGCATTATCTCGTAATTTTAAAGCATGTACAGAAACTTGCTATTCACGAACTTGAAAAAAGATTAAAGCAAGGAAAACTTAGTCTTGCTTCGGATAAAAGATTGAAGAAATATCTTGATGTTCAGCCCGGATCTGTTACTCCTTTTGGTTTAATTAATGATGAAGAAAATCATGTTCATATTTTTCTTGATGAGAATTTAAAAGAATCAGGTAAAATTTCTTTTCATCCAAATGTTAATACATTTTCACTTGTATTAAGTTATAAAGATTTTGAAAAGTATTTAAATTGGACTGGAAATTCTTTTGAGTATCTGAAATTGTATGACTAATTGCTTTAGTTCATGATTTTAGGAAGATTATAATTAAACCCTTAATTAAAAAATGTTAAGTATGAAAAATATTATTAGTAACCCTATTTTTAAAGCTGCTCTATTTATTGTTTTTATTCTACTATCATGTGACAATGTAAAAAAGGAAACTGTTGAAGAAAAAGCTGCACGCATTCATGAAAAAGTTTTAACCATTGATTCCCATGTTGATACTCCGATGAATTTGACTCATTCGGAATTTGATGTCGGAAAACGTCATGATGCAAAAAAGGACAGGAGTAAAGTCGATTTTCCAAGAATGAAAGAAGGTGGACTCGATGCAATATTTTTTGCAATTTTTACCGGTCAGGGAAAACGAACTCCCGAAGGAAATGAAAAAGTAAAAAATTATGCACTGGAAATTTCTGATTCCATTCATTCGGCGCTTAAAAAGTATTCAGATATAGCTCAGCTAGCTGTATGTCCTGAAGATGCTTATGAAATTGAAAAGAAAGGAAAAAGAGCTATTTTTATTGGAATGGAAAACGGATATCCAATTGGAAAAGATATTTCACTAATCAGCAATTTTTATAATCTTGGTGTAAGATACATTACTTTGTGTCATACAAGAAATAATGATATTTGTGATTCTTCAACAGACACAACCGAATACAATGGATTGAGTGAATTTGGTGAAAAAGTTGTAGATGAAATGAATCGTATTGGTATGATGATAGATGTTTCTCATATTTCTGACAGCAGCTTTTTTGATGTTTTACGTTTAACAAAAGCACCGATAATTGCATCGCATTCATGTGCAAGAGCTATTTGTGATAATCCACGAAACCTGACTGATGATATGTTGAAACAACTTGCAGAAAACAATGGAGTTATTCAGCTTTGTATTTTAAGTGCTTATGTAAAAACCCCGGAACCAAATCCAGAGCGTGATAGTTGTCAGCAAATTGTCAAGAAAAAATACAGATTTTTTCAAGACCTTACGGACGAAGAAATGAAAAATGCTCGAAAAGATTGGCATGCAATTGATACAATCTTTCCTGAAAAATATGCAAAAGTGACAGATGCAGTTGATCACATTGACCACATAGTAAAAGTAATTGGGATAGAACATGTTGGAATCGGTACCGACTTTGATGGAGGAGGAGGACTGGAAGATTGTTACGATGTAAGTGAGTTAGGTAATATTACTTTAGAGCTTGTAAAAAGAGGCTATTCTGAGGGTGATATTGAAAAAATCTGGGGTGGAAATATTATGAGAGTGATGAATGAAGTTGGTGAAATTGGAGAAAAGTTGAGAAACGTTGAAAATTAAAATCGAAAAAAAATATTTTTTTGATTTATTTTAATTCTGTATTTTTATAAAATTAAAATATTTATATGAAAAAGGTACCAAAATTTTTCGGTCTTAGGATTTATTTAGTTTCTGCAATTTTGTACATGTTTCTTGTCCTTCCTATTGCAGGAATACTCTTTGCAAAATTTGGTCCCGAATGGCTTGAACAAAACAATATTATTTTCGATAGTACAAATATAGCTAAGGATTCTGCTAATTATTCTGCAAGATTTTCTATTGATACTACAAAAAGTGTTTTCGCAAAAATTGATTTATTAGAGAACAATGGGAAAATCGATGAAAATATTGATAAAATTGCCGATTCTGTTCTTGTTTCATTAACAAAGCGAGATGAACAAACTCCTATTTTAGAAGATAATCAGCAAAATAATGGCAGAGTGGGAAATACAGCTAGTTTGTTGTTTAAGGTTATGATAATAAGCTTTTTGCTGGGGTTGATTTTTAATTTACCTTTTAAAATTTATTTCATGAAGAAGCGTAAAGGTCGGGATATTTCGAAAAAACTATTCGATTTTTGCAAAAAAATGATTCTAAAATCACCTTTAATTAATTTAAGCATTTTTCTTTTTCCTTTTATTCTGAATGCTTTTTACATGTTGTATGTAATCTTTTTTGAGGATTTTAGTGATGATATGACACGCGATCTTTATTTGCATTTCTTCTTTATTTCATTGGTAGCGTCTTTGTTAGTGGGTATGTTTATTTACTTTTGGGAAAAGCATCGTGTTCATATAAAATATATTGACCATATTTATTCGAAGAAAGAATTACGCAAGAGAATTTTTAATCTTAAAGTTGGAAAGATTAGAAATCGTTTATGGATTTCAAGTGCGATGACTACCTTGCTTCCTTTAACAATTGTAATTTTTTATCTTTTTCTGAGTATTACTACAATTAAGGATCTTGGTCTTATTCAGATGTCTCCAGAGCAATTAAAAATTCTTTTTGGAAAATATATTGCATATTTTAATGATGTTGACTTAAAAGATTATGAAAGTTTTGTTTATGTAAATGCTTTTGATACTATTTTGATGTTTATTGGGATATTTACAGGAATTATAATTTCAATTTTCTATATTTTATTTTTTGTTATCTGGACTACAAATTATATTGTTGGACCTGTAAAAGAGTTACTTATTAATATGCAGAGAACCGGAAGAGGCGAAATGGATCAGTTTA
>Ga0307991_1000126_pt1 | contig 57133 bp, 51 predicted proteins | sample EllFjometagen131_FD_203146 | JGI IMG/M metagenome (GOLD analysis project Ga0307991, IMG submission 203146) | Marine microbial communities from Ellis Fjord, Antarctic Ocean - #131 | ecosystem: Environmental > Aquatic > Marine > Unclassified | place: Southern Ocean | collected 2014-10-08
CCCGAGGTGGATAACCGCCTCTCCCTTTTCCTTCAGGATACGTGCAGTATCGTTTAAGGCCAGCGTAGGGGATGCTGGGATGGATTTTGCAAGTTGGCTGATGCTCATGATGTGCCTTTTAAAAACGGGTTTTAATCAGTTACAGGCCCTCTCCGTTGACCTGTGTCAAAATCAGGCAAACATAGGTTCACAATTCTTCTTTTGCCAACAAAATTAGCCCAAACGGTTAAAATTATTAAGGCAATTGTTTTTTGGGATTAATACTTTTATGTTATAGTTGGTAAACTAGTTAATACATTCGTATTTCAAGGTTATAGGCAAGCTTTGGCTACGATCAGTTGATGATTTAGAGAATATACGGAATCAAATACCACGATTGTTTTTTGTATTCGGTCCATTCTTCATAGCGAGACATGGATCTTTCCTTCATGATGATATTAATAGAGAAATATCCCAACCAGACCCAGGCCAAAATGGCCCAGGGAATCCAGTGCCAAACAATGAGGGCGAAGGAACCATAAATCATCATTTCACCGAGGTAATTGGGGTGTCTGATCAAGCGAAACATACCAGTTGTAATGAGCCCTTTTTTGACCTTCAATGTGTAGAATTTTTGTGCATCTGCTGTGAGCATGAGAGCCAGACCTATGGCATAAATAAAAATCGCAACAGCAGTCCACATCCAATTGGCACCAACATGTGCATCACCAAGAATGGGTGATATCAAGAGGTAGGGTGCCACCCAATATGGCCCCAGCACCGCTGCGATGGCCATAACAGCACCACCAAAAGTAATCTTGGTCTGCCACTTGCTGTCCGGGAAAACAACATCCTTAAGAATCCAGATGATACCATAACTGCCATGCAAAGCCAGATACACCCAGGCCTGTGTTGAATAATTTTCATAGAATAGCATCAAACCCAAGACCCAGAAGAGCGCCATTCCTTTTTGGAAATTGATGACCCAGTTAAAACTTAGAACTCTTGGCCCCCCAAAGAGGTCGTGGCTTAAATAGTTGGTCGCTTTATGGATGACTGAAATCATGTTGGACATATCAGCTCTTCCTACTCTTTTTCAGCAATCAATATGTAGCTGAGGGGAATATCAGGACCCTTTTCCTGATTTTTGCCATGTTGGGTGGAAATATCATCGGGGTATTCAGAGAAATGTCTCACTTTCATACCATTATCAATAATACCCATAAGAATGTCTGACAGGGTCCACACAAACCAGTACATGGTTTTCGATTTATACGTGGTATTTCCCACGTAATCAATTCCGTCATTATCTATATAGGGGTCCTTCTTAAAATAGGGTTCAATGATTTGCATGGGGTCCACATTATCCTGTTCGTCTGCAGAAAGCATTTCAGAGAAGGGATGAGATTCATGGATGAAAAGCTCACCGTCTTCATTGAGCAATGAGGCTATTTTACCAAAGAAGCGCTGTATGCCTGGCATCCATCCCAGACAGCCAATACTGATGTAAACGATGTCAAAGGTATCGTGGTAGATCTCAGGAATCTCATAGATATCGGCTTGAACAAATTCGCATGAGATATCTAGCCTGTCAGCTCTTTCCTGAGCTTCTTGAATGGCACTATCAGAAATATCAAACCCCACACATTCTCCGGCACCCATATTTTTGAGAGACATCAACTCTACGCCATTATTACAGCAGACATGGGCAATCTTCTGGCCCTGAATATTCAGTGCTTGAATCAGCGACAATTCTGGCTCTGTAATCACCGAAAAACCAGGAGACGAGAATGCTTTATCCCATTTGTCTCCATTGAATTCTTGATGACGGGGCATGGCTTCATTCCAGGCTTCCCGATTGGCCTGGGTATATTTTTTGACATCATTCATACATCACCTCTGTTATTTCAGCAGCAGTATCTTTTGCGATTGTGAAAAATCTTGATTTGAGAGCTGTACGATAAAAACACCTGAAGGTAACACCTCCCCGCGTTGAGTTTTGGCGTCCCATGTTATTGTATTCTCTCCGCGCCCATCTTGAGACAGATCTCGGCTCCAGACCAGATCACCCCTCAAATTGAAAATGCTCATTCTGGTCGGGCGAGAGTCTCTCAACTCATACTGAATATTCAGTTGGGCGTTAAAGGGGCTCGGGTACAGACGATTCAGGGAAAGTGAAACCGGAGCAAGACCCCTATTCTCTTTCTCGACATCCAATGTTTGATCTATCAATTCCAACATGGCTGTTCCAGTAGCCTCTTCCGTAGTAAAACCAAGTAACTCTCCTATGGTAGGAGCAATGTCTGGAATGGTACGCGAGATATCTGAAATCAGTCCAGTATGGATATCAGGTCCAACAGCCAGAAGTTGAATATGGCGACAACCGTCACAGTCATCACCATGTCCTGAAAAATTATTAGTGTGGCGACCATGATCATTGGTTACCAGCATGGTCGTTTTCCCAGCGTAAGCTGAGTCTGATTGAAGGGTGGTCCAGAGTTCGCCAACCAGACTATCGGCAATTGAAATGGCATTGATATAGTTACTCCAGACGCCTGAATGTCCTGCATGATCCACATCAGCCAGATACATCAATAAAAAATGAGGCGCTTGATTGGCAATCACCTCCTCGGTTTCATGCCAAACATCTTCATCGCTATACCCAACTGCATGGTACAGGGGCCAGTAGTCCATACCATAATTTGGATCAAGACTCGCTTTCCAGGGGCAGAGTTCCTTTAGCGTGTAAACACAGTCTTCAGCCGGCCTGTCAAGTTGTTTTCGATAGTATTCAAACACGGTGGGGAGCTCTGTCGTATTGTTTGAGCTACCATTGCATGTGGGGTCGCTAAAGGTATTAATATCAGTCCAGGCACCACACCAGATAGCAGGAATGGCACGACTGGTATAGGTGAATCCATTATTTTGAAAATCGCTTATAAGACTACCCTGCTCAGCCAGAGAAGCCATGTGGGGGACCTGTGCATGGGAGGGGTCACCCAGCCCCTCGCTATAACGTAGCCCATCTATAATCACGAGTACAACGTGGTCGGTGCTGTATGCCAAACCTCTCACAAAACCAAAAACTAAAACCATACTCAGAAAGCAAAGCGTCCGCGTAGTAGATCTAAATACAAGTGATTGCATAATTACCTGTTTATTCCACGAATTAAGAAGATTAAACTTTTCCCCAACTAAAGGGCACAGCAGGCAAAATATTTTTACCTCGTGATGCTAAAAACTATGCATGTGGTCTGAATATAGCAAGGAGCTTCTAGGAACTACAGTTGGAGACCATCCTTTTCACTTCATCCCGTCTGCTTCTGGTTTAGTTTCGAGCATGCTTCCCTGGATCACTATTCTCAGGCCCCTCAACCTTCTGCAAGCCGCTATGGCTGTGGTGCTGACAACAGCTTTTCTGGGTGAACTTGAGCAAGTCAATACCCTGTTATTGCTTGTCATTTCGGTGATGCTTGCTACTGGAGCTGGCAATGTGATCAACGATATTTTTGATATCGAAATCGATAAGGTAAATCGACCAGATCGTCCCCTGCCTTCAGGAACTATCACCTTGCGTGGAGCCCGAATCTATACCGCGCTCATGTTCACCGTTGGAGTGACTCTGGCAGCCTTAATTTCCATGAATAACCTGATCATTGCCGGTCCGATTTCTGTGACCTTGTTGTATGCCTACTCCGCCTGGTTCAAACGTTTGCCCTTCATTGGAAACTTAACTGTTTCCTTCATGATGGGTTTGGCCTTCATCTATGTTGGCGTGGCCTTTGGCAATATTCAGGCAACGCTGGTGATGGCCGCCCTGGCTTTTGGCTTCACATTCATTCGCGAGATTGTCAAAGATCTTGAGGACATGGATGGGGACGCCAGAAATGACGCCCGAACCCTGCCCCTGGTTTGGGGAGAACAGAAGACACTTTTCCTCGTGCTATTTATGATGGCTGCTTTCGTTGTTCTGGATCTGCTTCCTTATGTTCTGGGCGTCTACAATCAAGTCTATCTCTGGATGGTTATCCTGGGGATAAATTTACCCCTGTTGGTTTTCGCATTTATAATGTGGAAACAACCCGAGAAAAAAAATTACTCCAGGGTGCAATTGTTTTTAAAACTCGATATTTTTGTGGGTCTCGCCGCTCTATATTTCGGCCAGACTTTATAACTGCTTTTCCCTCTTGGGAATCACAATAAGGATACACCGTGGCTGAATTCGTTCACCTTCACAATCACTCCCATTATTCGCTGCTAGACGGCGCTGCTCGTATAGATCAAATTATTTCCAAAGTCTCTGAGTTGGAGATGAAAAGCTTCGCCCTGACTGACCATGGTAACATGTTTGGTGCAGTAGAATTTTACAAGGCAGCTATAAAAGCCAATATCAAACCCATCATCGGTATGGAAGCCTACGTCTCCCCTGGACTTCACACTGAGAAGCGTATACCTACTGAAGGAAAGCGGGCTTACCATCTGGTTTTACTGGCCAAAAATAACACGGGCTATCGGAACCTTATGAAACTGACTTCCATAGCCTATCAGGATGGTTTCTACTTTGTGCCACGTGTAGATAAAGATCTCTTGAGACAGTACTCTGAGGGCTTGATCGCTACATCAGCCTGCCTCAGTGGACAGGTCACCTATCACGCCAGCCGCGGGGACTATGATCGGGCTAAAGAACAGGCCATCGAATATGATGAAATTTTTGGTCGCGGTAATTTCTTTCTGGAGATGCAAAGACACTTCACTCTGGAAGGGCGTGAATTTGAACGCGAGGCCATTGCCCGTGAAGTCATTCAGAAAGTATCCAAAGACACTGGAATTCCTCTGGTAGCAACCAATGATGCTCATTATGTCAGCGCTGAACACCACAAAGCTCATGATGCCCTGATCTGTATTGGCCGCGGTAAATATGTCAGCGATACCAATCGCATGAAATACGACACCAAGGACATTTACATCAAAAGCACAGAGCAGATGGTGGAACTCTTCAAAAATGTCCCCGAAGCCATTGAGAACACGCTGCGCATTAATGAAATGTGTCAGTTCAAGTTGGAAACCGGTGTCAACCACATGCCTGAATTCCCCATCCCCGAAGGTCGTTCCCTGAATGACCATCTCGATGCAATCACCTGGGAAGGCATGGAGCGTCGCGTCAAACAGATCGACACCCGCTACAAAGAACGTCTGGATTATGAGCTTGATGTCATTAAAAAGATGGGCTTCCCCGGTTACTTTCTCATCACCCATGATTTTGTCAATTATGCCAAAAGACAGGGCATTCCCGTAGGACCTGGTCGTGGTTCGGCTGCCGGGAGTCTTGTCGCCTATTCATTAGGTATTACTGACCTTGACCCCCTTCAATACAACTTATTGTTCGAACGCTTTCTTAATCCAGATCGTGTGAGCATGCCCGATATCGATATCGATTTCTGTTATGATAGACGAGAAGAGGTCATCGATTATATGCGGGATCGCTTTGGACACGATTCGGTCACTCAGATCATTACCTTTAATAAACTCAAGGCACGCGCAGTTATCCGTGATGTGGGACGCGTGTTGGAAGTCCCCATTAAGGAAACAGATCGTATTGCCAAACTGGTTCCCGAAGAATTGGGAATCACGTTGCCTCAGGCACTAAAGAAGAGCCCTGAGTTGAAGCAGGCTTCAGAGCTTGATGAAGTTCATAGGCAACTCTTCGAATACTCCGAGGTGCTGGAGGGTATGAACCGCAATGCCGGTAAACACGCAGCTGGTCTGGTTATCGCACCTGGAAAACTCACCGACTACATACCCCTTTACAAGTCAGCCAAGGACGGTTCTGTAACCAGCCAGTACGATATGAAAGCTTTGGAGGATGTCGGCCTAATCAAGTTTGACTTCCTGGGTCTGAGAACGCTGACGGTTATTCAAGAAGCCGTTGAGCTGATCAAAAAATTCCATGGAGTAGAAATTGACATTGCCACCATTCCCATGGATGATCCAGCAGTTTACAAACTCTTTTCTGATGGTCTCACCATCGGACTGTTCCAGTTTGAATCCACAGGCATGCGAGAGTATTTGAAGAAGCTCAAACCAACAGTCCTGGAAGATTTGTTTGCCATGAATGCCCTGTATCGACCAGGTCCCATGGGCAACATCAATGACTTTATAGCCCGTAAACATGGCGAGCAGAAGGTGACCTCCCTCCATCCCCTTATGGAAGATGTTCTTAAAGAGACCTATGGTATCATTGTCTATCAGGAACAGGTGATGCAACTGGGATCTGTGATTGCCGGATTCTCTCTTTCAAAAGCTGATTTAATGCGTCGAGCCATGGGTAAAAAGATCAAATCCCTCATGGATGAGATGAAAGAAGAGTTCATCTCAGGTGCCCGCAAAAATAATATCAATGAAAAACTGGCCAGCAAGATCTGGGATTTGATTGAGAAGTTTGCAGAATATGGCTTTAACAAAAGTCACTCTGCTGCCTATTCAGTCATTGCTTACCAGACTGCCTACCTGAAAACCCATTATCCTGTAGAATTCCTGGCTGCCAATATGAGTTCTGAAAAGGATAATACTGAAAAAATTCAGATGCTCCTCGCTGAATGTCGCAAACTAGGCATTAAGACCATTCCGCCAGATGTCAATGCCAGTATGATTCATTTTGCACCCGGTGAAGGGAAAAGTATTATTTATGGCTTAAATGCCATCAAAAAGGTGGGCGCCAAGGCGGCCGAAGTCATCATGCAGGAGCGACTGGATAATGGTCCTTTTGAGTCCATCTTCGATTTCTGCTCCCGTGTTGACTCACAAAATACCAACAAAGGTGTGGTTGAAGCTCTCGTAGGTAGTGGTGCCATGGACTCACTCCCTGGTACCCGCTGGGAAAAATTCCTCAGTGTAGAAGATGCAGTCTATCACGGACAGCGTGTTCAGACCTTGAAAAATACCAACCAGACCGATCTCTTTGGCGGAGGTGGTGATTCAGCCATGATCCGTGAGCCGGAACTCAGCGATGCACCCACCTGGAATAACATGGATATGCTCAATCGCGAGCGCGAATATATCGGATTTTATCTCACAGGGCATCCCCTGCATGGATTTGAAAGTGAAATCAATGCTTTCTCTAATGTGGATCTCATTGATCTGACTGCCACACGGGATGAACAGGATGTGCGTATCGGTGGGATTATCTCAGGAATGAAAATCCATTATGATAAGCGCAATAATCAGATGTGCTTCTTTACGCTGAATGGTCTAGATGGCTCCATTGAGGCACTGGCTTTCTCTGATGCCTTTACCAAGTATAAAGAATTTATAGCCAATGACTCCCGCGTATATATGGAAGGACGAATTTCGAAAAGAAGTGATGACGATTTGAAGGTCCTGGTAAATAAAGTCATCCCTCTGGAAGAGGGTCAAAATGAATATGCCAGAGAAGTTCATATTGCCTTTGATCCAGCCCTCCTGGCTGGCAATGTCCTGGATGAGACTCAAATACTGGCCAGACGCTATTCCGGTGCCTGCACGCTGATTTTTCATCTGCGAGAAGGTGAGAAAAGGGAAAGAATCATGATGGCAAGAAGTGCTCGTGTCTCTGCAAACAGGGGTTTTATCCGGACCCTGCGCGAATCCTATGGTGACGAAAACGTCTGGCTGTCATAGATTATTTTCCGTTTTTCACAACGAAACTAACGAAGAAAACGAATTTAGTTTCTTGAGAGTTTAGGGCGGAAAACCATTTGTGTCTTGCTGAGCCTGTCGAAGTATGACACAAATGGTTTATCCAGATACAGTATTCAATATTATTAGCGCCAACTTGCCATGAAACGAGCGTATCCAAGGATGGTTTAAATTTATGATCGCAGTTCTTCAAAGAGTTAGTCAGGGCGAAGTCAAAATTTCTGGACGTTCTCGCGGAAAGATCAACATTGGCTATGTAATCCTTCTGGGGGTAGCCGTGGATGATGAGCAACAAGATGCTGATTGGCTGGCTGAAAAAATCGTGGGTTTAAGAATCTTTGAAGATGAAAATGAGAAGATGAATCTGTCTATAAAGGATGTGGAGGGAAAAGCCCTGGTTATATCCCAATTTACACTTCTGGCAGATTATAAACGAGGGCGCCGACCTGGTTTCACCAAAGCAGCCAAACCAGAGAAGGCTATTCCCCTCTATGAACACTTTATGGATCAGCTCTGGCAGCAGGGTATTGAAGTTGAGAAGGGTGAGTTTGGCGCTGAGATGCAAGTCCACATTATGAATGAGGGACCTGTCACCCTGGTTTTGGACAGCACGGTTAAATACCCCCGATAACGCTGGGTAACGCCCACCCGTCTTCGCGACCCTGAGTTCATCGAAGGGGATGCGATCTCGGGCTTAACATATTCTGAGAAATCGAAGCTTGCCTCTCCTATACTTGTGTTGGAATCCCAATAACAATATAGAGCTTAACCAGATAGTTTTAATCCTTATACTTCGACGGAGTTTATACTGAGCGGAGTCGAAGTACTCAGTATGACGCGGATAAATGCTTATGCGTCTTCCTGCGATCCGCAAAGGATGTCACAATCGGTCAAAAATCCTATTCCCAGTTTAATATCGCTCTCTCAAACCAAAATTTAACGCAGAGCTAATTTCCAGCTCTTTTTGTATCAATTCGTAACCATTTGTGATATTCGTGTCAGTATGCAAACCCCCTTTCAACTGGGCATTTCGATACTTCGACTTCGCTCAGCACAGGCTAGCTCAATGTCCAATTTCCAGTTTCATCCCCTTGCCCCGCCCTTAACTTCACCCACAAATTTAGAAGGGGTCATATGTCTCAAATTGGAAGAATGAATACGCTCCACGTCATGCGGGAAGTGGACTTTGGGATCTATCTGGATGGTGAAGAACTCGGTGATATTCTTTTACCAAAACGTGAAGTTCCTACCGGTACCAAAGTCGACGATATGCTTGAAGTCTTTGTCTACTTTGACTCCACCGACACCATCATAGCATCAACATTAAAACCCAAGACCATGGTGGGTGAATTTTCCAGCCTGAAGGTCATTGATAATAATGAGATGGGGGCCTTTCTGGATTGGGGCCTTCCTAAAGATCTGCTGGTTCCTTTTCGTGAACAGAGCCACAAACTCCTCGATGGTCGACATTATGTGGTTTATACTTATCTCGATATTGTGAGCAATCGCATCGCCGCCAGCACAAAACTCGATAAATTTTTAAGTGATGAAAACCCACGCTTTTCTGCTGGAGAAAAAGTTGACCTGTTCATTGTGAACCGCACAGATCTGGGATATAAAGCCATTATCGAAAATGGCTATTGGGGACTCCTTTTCAAGGATGAGGTCTTCCAGCCTCTTCAGCAGGGGCAACAGCTTGAAGGGTATATCAAGAACATTCGCGAGGATGGCAAAATTGACCTCACCCTTCAGGAACCAGGTGTGCAACACATGGATGCAGCAAGTCAAAAGATCCTGGATTTACTCAAAGAGCATCAGGGCTTTTTACCTTTTAATGACAAGACGCCCCCTGATGTTATTTACCGTGAATTCGGACTGAGTAAAAAGGTGTTTAAGCGTTCGATTGGGGCTCTATACAAAAAACGTCTAATCAAACTTGAGCCACGTGGAATTCAACTTTTAGACACCAATTGATATCCAGAATGGGGCAGTCCTCATGATTCAGGTAGATAATCTCCATTTCGCTTACGGTTCAAATGCTCACGACACACTCAAGGGTTTAAATTTTCACATTGATGACGGGGAAATCTTTGGGTTTCTCGGTCCCAGTGGTGCTGGAAAAAGCACGACTCAAAAAATCCTTATAGGTATTTTGAATCGATACCGAGGAACTGCCACGGTCAACGGTACTGATCTTCAAAACTTGAATTCTGATTTCTATGAGTCCATTGGGGTTGCTTTTGAAACACCCAATTTATATTCCAAATTCACCGCCCTGGAAAACCTGGAGTTCTTCGCTCAGTTTTACTCCCGTGAAACCAGAAATCCTCTGGAGCTCCTGTCTGCAGTTGGACTGGAAGAGGCAGCAAAAAGACGAGTCAGTGATTATTCAAGGGGTATGAAAGTTCGCTTGAATTTCTGTCGCAGCCTGCTGAACAACCCGAAACTCCTTTTCCTCGATGAACCCACGGCAGGCCTGGACCCGGTTAATCTCCGTAAAATGGAAACCTTGATTCTGGCCGAAAAAGCACGTGGTAACACCATATGTATAACCACCCATGACATGCATGTCGCCGATACCCTCTGTGACCGCGTCGCTTTTATTGTGGATGGTGAGGTCAGCCTCATCGACGCTCCCAGAAAACTCAAATTACAGCATGGCCAAAGATTTCTGGAACTTGAATATCGGGATGGTAAGACCTTGAAATCCACATCCATTTCCATGGACAAGTTGGGCAGCAACGAAACTTTCCAGAATATTGTGAACAATTATTACATCGAAACCATTCACTCCAGAGAAGCCAGCCTGGATGATGTTTTCGTAAAAACCACGGGGAGATCACTCCATTGAGGCTCCTGGCAGCACTGCGTCAAGACATTCGTTTTCAGTTCCGTCATGGATTCTATTATGTCTATGCCATTCTCACCTTTCTGTATGTCATCATTTTAAGATTTTTACCGGATACCCTGGTACATCCCACATTGACCATTATTCTTTTCACAGATGTCTGTTCCCTGGGCTTTACCTTTATCGGTGCCATCGTTCTACTGGAACGAGGTCAAAATCTGACTGAGAGTCTCTTTGTAACACCTCTGAGACTCTATGAATACCTCCTGTCAAAAATCTTTTCCTTTCTGATCCTCTCACTTACCTCTGTCTTTTTTATCATGCTGGGCGCATCCATTGGGGGTCATGATAAGATATGGTTTCTCTTTGGCACCATTTTCAGCGCGCTTATCTATACGCTTTTTGGTCTTGTTTTCGCGGCAAGAGCCAGACATGTAAACGATTATTTTGTCAAATCTTTGGGAATTGGCATGGTCATCAGCCTGCCCATTCTTGCTTATCTGCGTCTCTTTGACACACCGCTTTTCTATGTCTTTCCAACTCGCGCGACCTTGATATTGCTGGATGTGCTGGATCACGACTATGCCCTGTCTGAAAAATTGTTTTCCGGAGCCAGTCTGCTCATCTGGTTTTTTATCCTGAGTGCCCTGGTCTACCAACGCTTTGATAAATATGTCAGGCATCCCGCTTAGCATGAAAACGCCAATTTCCGTACTTGCCCGGGGAGACCTGAAGCTCATCATTCGCGACTCCACATTGGTCATGATGCTCTTTGGTCCCCTGGCAATCACCGTAGTGCTCTTTTTCTTGCCCACGCTGGAAGTGCTCATACAAACCAAATTTGGTTTTGATATCAGTCCTTACCGATTGTTTGCTGTCAGCTTTCTTAACATGGTTCCAGGGATGCTTTTTGCCATGATTTATGGCTTTATTATTCTTGATGAACGCGATGAAGAGGTGATTGAGTTTATCAGTATCACGCCGTTGAGAAAGCAGGGTTATCTGACTTATAAACTGATCATGCCCATGCTTCTAAGCGCTGTGTTTTTCCTGTTGATCTTCTATGCAACGGCTCTGGTTCCCCTCAATCTACTTCATGGGCTGGGGATTGCAGTCATGGTCGCCCTTGAAGCAGCTATTGGGACGCTCTTTCTGGTGGTCTTCTCAGAAAACAAGGTTGAGGGACTGGCATTTAGCAAGCTCCTGGGAATCATGTATCTGGCTTTTCCCATTGTGTTTTTCTGGAACTCAGGCTGGAATTGGCTGTCAGCTTTCCTGCCGCCCTTCTGGATAGCCAAAGCTTTTGTGCATAGTCAGGCCGGGTCTATCTGGATATGGGGTGATTTCTTTTTTGGGACAGCAATACACTTGATCGTACTGCTATTCTTTCTCAGAGCCTTTCTGAGAAAACAGTAATTAATTCAGTTTACGGTTAATCTTTTTTATCTCTTCAAGAATGGATGAGAGGACCTCAGCATCACCTTCATTAGGTTCTGATGATACTGTCTTTCCACCCCTGAGATTTCCCTGATAGCCCTTAATCTTTGCTCTCAGCTCTGCATGTAATGATTCAAATTCAACCAGACCTTCCAGCCGTCCCTCGTGTCCACCTGCCTGGGCGCCCTGACCAGCAGTCTGAACCAGCAGGGTTCCGATCTCCAACCATCTTTCATAGAGGGAGCGACTCAGTGTAAAATCAGTGATCGCTGAATATGGGATACTCACACTCTTTTTGAAGAGGATGCCTTTATTAATAACAAGCCGTTCATCCTCAACTGAATACTTCAGGTTAATTATCCATAAATATTGAAACCAGGGGACGATAACCCAGAATGCGATGAGAGCTCCGGCAACCCAGGACCAGACATATCGAACGAATTCATTGTTGGTCACTTCAGAATCTAAAATAACCACCAGGGCTTGAATAATGAGAAAACTGATAATGATAACGGCAGAGATTGTTAGAAAGGTGTAAATCTCACGTCTCATCAAACGTCCAAGATCTGGTTTTAATTCCATGATAATCCTCTCACTAAATAATGTTTAATTGCTTAATGGCTTGGGCTGAATCTCCAGATACTTCTGAACATTGACTTCATCGATATATTTATCATCAAGAAATTGATCCGCATATTCCTGAAAGACACCTTCTGAGAGAAAGACATCAAACAAATCAGCATCGATATGATGATCTGCCTTGAAGAAACCCATAATGCGCATGGCTTCGGAAAGGGTCTTACCTTTTTTATAGGGACGATCACTGGCTGTAAGGGCTTCAAAAATATCAGCAATACCCATGATACGAGCTTGAACCGACATATCTGCCTTGGTTAAGCCCTTGGGATATCCAGTACCAATCATGGTCTCATGATGACCGCCTGCAAATTCGGGCACTCGCTTGAGATGCTTGGGAAAGGGTAGCTTCTCCAGCATGTCAATGGTGACTACAATGTGATTATTAATCTTGTCGCGCTCAGCATTGTTTAAGGTTCCCCGGGATATATTCAAATTCAGGACCCAGTCATCAGAAAGCAGGTTTTGCGTTTTCCCATCAAGCGTAATCTGGCGTTTCGAAATATCGACGACCCTTTCTTTTTTGTCATCGGCCATAAATTCACCACCGGTATTACATTCATTAAGAAACTGTTGATCATCTTCAATCTGGGCAATTTCAGCCACTTTCTCAGCTTCCAGTTCAGCCTGCTTTTCTGGACTTTGTAAAACAGCATTCAAATAACTGATTTCAGCATCGCGTTTGATGACTTCAAAGCGAGTATTCATCTCATGGACTCGATCATAGATGGTTTCCAGCTTGGTTGCCTTGTCTACCACATACTCTGGTGTGGTAATTTTTCCCACATCATGGAGCCATGCCGCAATCCTAAGCTCATCCATATCCTCCCGCGAGAATTGGACATCGCCAAAGGGGCCATCCTTGATCTGATTGACCTTCTCAGCCAGCATGATGGCCAGGGCGGGAACACGTGAACAGTGTCCACCGGTATAGGGTGATTTTTCATCAATGGCATCAGCAATCAATTGGATAAATGATTCCAACAAGGTTTCAAGACCTTCAATGAGACGTACCGTTGTAATGGCCACAGCAGCCTGGCTGGACAGAGATTCAATCAGCTTCTGCATATCTTCTGAAAAGGGGATGATCTCACCAGTAATGGGGTCAGCAGCGTTGATGAGCTGCAGAACACCAATGATATCACTCTCATGGTTTTTCATGGCGATACACAGGAAGGACTGAGACCGATAATTGTTTTTTGAATCAAAAGCCTTGGTACCTGAGAAATCAAACACTTCATTCTCATAGGCATCAGGAATATTCAGTGTTTTTCCTGATAAGCCTACATGGGCAGAAATCATGTGATCGTTGGGCTCGCCATTTTGCATGTACAGTTTCACAGGATAAATAAAGTCGGGAATGGGTGTTCCGCTCACACCACCCCAGTTGGTGCCCAGTGAATTGGTCTTCATAATTTCAAAGGCAAGACGATCATCTTCAGTTCGTAAATAGAGGGTTCCACCATCCGAATTGGTGATGCGCATACCTTCTTCAATAATAAGATTGAGCAGGGTTGGCAGGTCACGCTCTGCAGAAAGTTGAAATCCGATTTCGGCCAGCTTATCAATTTGTACTTCACATTGCTCTATATAATTCAATACGGTAGGGTCCGCTGTGGCGAGATAATTTTTCACTTCAGAACGATTTATGTAGGCTTTCTTACTCATATAGGAATCTCCGGGTTCTTATCACTTCTGGAGCATTAAAATAACCGAAGTGATGTTAAATAGGTCTATTTTTTCAATCGGTAGCCAACAATTCATGGATCCACTTTTTTCCGCTTCAGCCCTTCCCGACAAAAAACGTACCTGTATTATTGATTTCTGAACATTAGATTATTTCCAATCATTTTTTTAAAGGAGCACTCATGAAAAAGACACTCGTTCTGGATACCAATGTCATTCTCCATGACAGTGACTGCATCTATCATTTTGAAGACAACGACATCGTGCTGCCCATGGCAGTCCTGGAAGAGCTTGATCATTTCAAGAAGGGCAATGATGTTTTGAATTATCACGCCCGAGCCTTTGTGCGTGCTATTGATAAAATATCCACTGAAAAAATATTTGAAAAAGGGGTCAAGCTAGGCGCCAAACAAGGCGTTTTCAGAGTAGAAATAAATTCAACCAGTGAGGAACTGACTGGCGTTTTTGGGGAGGATATCACCGATCACCGTATTCTCTATACCGCTTACGAACTATCTAAGGCCCAAAAGCAGCGGGTCGTGCTGGTGAGTAAGGATGTCAATCTACGCATGAAAGCCAAGGCTCTGGGTTTGGAAGCCCAGGATTACTTCACGGACAAAGTGGCCAGCGTTGATGAGCTCTACACCGGGAAATCCACCCAGGAACATGTCGACTCAGGGATCATCGACATACTGTATAAAGCGCCTTTTGAGATCCCCTTTGATCAAGCAGGGATTGAGGATACACCAGCACCCTGGCACCATTATATCTTAAAAAACGAGCAGAAATCAGCCCTTGCTGTATACAATCCTAATCTGCATCTCATGCAGCGACTTGATAAACGTGCAGCGCATGGAATTATCCCTCACAACGCAGAGCAACTTTTTGCTCTGGATGTGCTCACCAATGATGAAATACCCCTGGTATCCATCACGGGGAAGGCCGGAACCGGTAAAACCTTGTTGGCCCTGGCAGCTGCCATGGAAAAGCGTCGCTCCTATCGCCAGATCTTTATCGCCCGGCCCATCGTGCCCTTGAGTAACAAGGATATCGGATATTTACCAGGTGATATCAAATCCAAGATTGATCCCTACTTACAACCGCTCTGGGACAACCTCAAGGTGATTCAGAACCAGTATTTAAATGATGATTCAGAGTTTGAAAAGATCAACAATCTGGTAGAAGAGGAGAAGATTGTTATTGCTCCTCTCACCTATATCCGTGGACGCAGTTTGCAGAAAATCTTCTTTATTGTGGATGAAGCTCAAAATCTTACTCCCCATGAAATAAAGACCATTATTACCCGCGCTGGGGAGGGCACCAAGGTCGTCTTTACGGGAGATATTTTCCAGATTGACCATCCCTTCCTGGACAGTCAATCCAATGGTCTATCCTATCTCATCGATCGCTTCAAGGGACAACGTTTGTACGCCCACATGAATCTAGAGAAAGGGGAACGCTCAGCCCTGGCTGAACTGGCATCAAACCTACTGTAATGAACAAGCAAACAAATCAGAGGGCTGAATACACTGCCCGTATCAATCGAGTTCTTGATCATATTGATCGCAATCTACAAAACGAGTTAACCCTGGAAGAATTGGCAGGGGTGGCCAATTTTTCCAGATTTCATTTCCACCGCATATTCAGAGCCATGGTGGGTGAACCTTTGAATCAATTCATCCAGCGCATCCGCATAGAGAAAGCTGCCTGCCAGCTCATTGAGCGCCCAGGCAAAGCAATCACAAACATTGCTCTCGACTGCGGTTTTTCCAGCTCAGCAGCTTTTGCCAGAGCCTTCAGACAACGATTTAACATGAGTGCCAGTATCTGGCGAAACCAGGAACTTGCCAGAAATAGCAAGAACGGTAAAACGATTCGCAATGAACATCAAATGCTTGGCAATCAGTGGAAATCTTTAACCACTCCCTCAGAATATTCTATGGGTGATTGGTTGCTGGAAATGGATCCGGCAGACAGAACCTTAATATGGAGCAAGAAGAATATGACCACCATGCCTGATGTGACCGTTGAAGTAAAGAGTTTTCCTGAAATGCAGGTGGCGTATATACGCCACATTGGCCCTTATGCTGGAGATAGCGCCCTATTCCAGAGTCTGTTTGAAAAATTGGGCCGCTGGGCAGGACCACGCGGACTCTTCAGCAACCCGGACACAAAAATTCTCACCGTTTACCATGATGATCCCCAGCTCACTGATGGAGACAAGCTGCGAACCAGCGCTTGTATCACCATTCCTGAAGACATGGCAGTAGACGGCGAGATCGGCAAAATGACCATTGAAGCTGGTGATTATGCGGTGGGACATTTTGAAATCAATGTCGATGAGTATGGAGAAGCCTGGGATCATCTCATGTGTGGGTGGTTACCCCAGAGTGGCTATCAACCTGATGATCGTATGTGTTTCGAGTTAAACCTCAATGACCCCAATAAACACCCCGAGGGCAAGCATATCGTAGATATCTGCATCCCCGTAAAACCGATGTAATTCAACTTCTTTTTGTGAGTGATAACCTTGCGAAGGTTTTAAACCTTCGCAAGGTTATTTCATCTATTGTCTTGTCATCCCGAGCGGAGTCGAGGGAAAAGCACAATATTTCACGAAAGATATCCCTCGACGAAGCCTGTGCTGAGCAAAATCAAAGTGCTCGGGATGACGGTTCATGGTACTCAAACAGATACTAGAATAGCGTTGGTGTGAATTTCTGCTGCTCCAGATCCAGGAGCTTGCGTTTGATATCCAATCCACCAGTATAGCCCCCCAGAGATCCATCTGCAGCAATGATCCGATGACAGGGTATAATGATGGGAATCGGATTTTTACCATTGGCTGCCCCGACAGCCCGCATACCACCTGGTGAGTTGAGCGAGATGGCAAGAGTTCCATAGGAAATAGTCTTTCCATAAGGAATCTCTTGAAGACCCTGCCAGACGCGTTTCTGAAATTCTGTACCACTCAGAAACATCTTCAACTCAAAATGGATTCGCTCACCACTGAAATATTCTGAGAGTTGATCAATGGTTTCTTTTAGAACCGGTTTGGATGCTTTGAGTTCTGCCTCGGGGAAGACCTTTTCCACATAGGCAAACAGCTTATCTTTGGCGCCGTCACCCAGGGTTAGGACACACAAACCCTCTGCATGTTGACCTAGATAGAGACACCCCAAAGGGGAATCCATGGCAAAATAATGGATCAATGTAAGGTCACAAGACGAGGATTAAAATCCTCGCTTGGTAAGAAATTCCTGTATCCGCTTTTTCAGGTCATCACGGGTATTGCGGTAATCAGGAAGTTTAGATTCATCGATATCCCAGCCATGAAAAGGGTCTTTTAGGCTCCAATGAATCCGCTGCACATCTCCTGGAAAAGTGGGACAAATCTGGGCAGCATGGTCACACACGGATATGACAATACCAATTCCGGCATCCAGATAGTCATTTACATCATCTGAGGTCTGATGACTTATATCTACATCAATTTCGTTCATCACCAGAATCGACATGGGGTGGATGCGGCTTGGCTCCACTCCTGCAGAGAAGACTTCATATTTATCCCCAGCCAGGTGTCGCATGAGACCTTCAGCGATTTGTGAACGACAGGAGTTACCGGTGCATAAAAAGAGAACTTTTGGTTTCATGTGTTTTATATATCAACCTCTATCTAAATAGATAACCTGCCAATCATCACTCATTTTTCCGGCTAAATATCCAATACCATAGGAAACGCCTCCCCACAATGCTGTCTCCAGGAGATATTGTGCAGGATTTATATCGTATTCCTCACCGTCTGCATCAATACCTGTTCCACCTGAGGCGAGCCAGAGTCCGATATATACTCCCACACAGGCGCCTGCGCAATTTTGTCCGAATTTTTTGCCCTTGCCAGTTTTTGCCATGACCTGGACCACATCAGAAAGCGGAAAAACTTGTTCCCGGCCTCCTATATCAATAGTCACTGATTCCATGGTCATGCGTAGAGCCTTACCTTCCAGCGTTATACCATTCGATAGAAAAACTTTGCCTAATGCATATTCTTGAGTGATCGCTTGCGCACTCAACAGAGAGACCATCAAACTCAATAAAACAAGCGTACAGATTGAACGATAACTTCTAAACATAACAACCCCTTTTTAATCAAATTCCTGAACACTAATTTAGCTATTATTTTTACATAATAAAGACCAAGCTCATTGTCAAACGCAACAATTCCTTTTGTTTTGCATCAATGCTAACTGCGCAATAGCAGACCATAACAATTGTAAACAGATTGAATTACATTATCTTCAACATATAATTATAATACTAACATAACTATTATTAGGTGATTATGGGTTTAGATAAAACTGACAGACTAATTTTGGACATTCTGCAGGAAAATGGTCGCATCTCCAATGCCGAGCTTGCCCGGCGCATCAACATGTCTCCCCCTCCAACGCTGGAGCGGGTAAAAAAATTAGAGCGCAGTGGAATCATACAAAACTATGTAGCCCTTGCAAATCCTGCTAAACTTGGGTTGAATTGCTTCACGTATGTTGAAGTGACACTGGTTCGTCATGGTCGCGAAGGTGTTGAAAGATTTATGAAATCAATCACCTCCCTTGATGAAGTCATGGAATGTCATCACATTACTGGTGGCGCTGACTTTCTGTTAAAGGTAGCCAACCAGGATATCCCCGATTACGAAAACTTTGTTCTCCATAAACTAACGGCATTACCTGAAGTCCAGCACTTGAAAACCATGGTGGTGCTTTCCACCCTGAAGCATGAAACCAGAATGCCCACTGATCTGAATAATCAGGAATCAAAATAAGCATGGTATCCCAAAAGGGCTTTGCCCGAAAACATCTTATTGCCTTGGTCGGTTTTGGTATGGTAGCCCAAGGGCTCTGTAAAATTCTTCTGGAAAAAAGAGACATTCTTAAACGAGACCATCAATTCGAATTTGAAATTGTTGCTGTAAGTACCCGCAGTCGTGGAACCATGTTCCATCCAGCCGGCCTCTCCCTTTCCTATCTTAATTATCTCGCCCAAAACAATATCCCTTTTGTGGAGAATTTGAAGGAGTGGGATGCCGAGGACATGATACGTGAATCTAACGCCTCCGTAGTCATCGAACTCGCGCACAGCAACCTGGTGGATGCCGAGCCAGCACTGACCCACTGTCGGACAGCCTTTAAAACGGGAAAGCATGTCATTTGTGGAAATAAGGGTCCGGCGGCTTTAGCCTACTCTCAGATGAAAGCGCTGGCCAGAAAACAAGGATGTGCTTTTCTCAATGAAGCGACTGTTCTCAGCGGAACGCCAACCTTCAGCTTTTTAAACAACTCGCTTAAAGGAAACCAGATTAGTGGCCTCAGAGGAATTTTAAACGGGGCAACCAATTTCATTCTTAATGAAATGGAATCTGGCTCCAGTTACGATGACGCCCTCAATCAAGCAGAAAAACTGGGCTATCTGGAAACAGACCACTCCGCTGATATTGATGGATATGATGCCCAGGCCAAACTTGCTATTCTTGCGAATGAACTCTTTGAATTGACCTTCGATCTTACAGACATCAAGCGGGAAGGCATTGGTTCAATCACACAGGTGCATATTGAAGCTGCACGTCGTGCTGGCAAACGCTGGAAATTGATTGCCACTCTATCCATCGATGGTGATGAAGTCATCGCTCATGTCAGACCTGAAGAGCTGGATCTCTCTGATCCCCTTGCCCAGGTAAATGGAAGCATGAATGCCATAACCTTTTCCACTGATCTGCTTGGAGACATAACAATTACGGGACCTGGAGCCGGTGGCTTAGAAACTGGCTACGCGGTTTTATCCGATCTTTTAACTTTAAACACAGGAATGTTCTAATGAGTCTTAATCTAAAGAATATGGGTATCAATACTCGCGTTACTCATGCTGGTGAAAACCCTGATACAGTTCATGGTAGCGTGGGAATCCCGATTTACCAAACTTCAACTTTCAAATTTCGTGATGCTGACCATGGCGCTCGTCTGTTTGGAGGAAAAGAGAAGGGTTATGTGTATACTCGCATCGGCAACCCGACCACAAACACATTTGAACAAGCAATCACGCTGCTGGAACATGGCTTTGGTGGGATCGCTACTGCTACAGGAATGGCCGCCATCAGCAGTGTTTATATGACCTTCCTTGGAGCAGGTGCCCATATGGTAGGAACGGATGCTGTCTATGGATCCTCAAGAATGGTTGTTGAAAATGACTTTAGTCGTTTTGGCGTAGAGAGTTCCTTTGTTGATACTTCAGACCTGAATCTGATTCGTCGATCGATGAAACCTAACACAAAACTTCTCTATATTGAAACACCTGCAAATCCCACTATCAAGCTCACAGATATTGAGGCTTGTGCAGAAATTGCCCATGAACACAGTGCCATTTTGGTTGTAGACAATACCTTTATGAGCCCCATGCTTCAGAATCCTCTCCTCCTTGGGGCGGATATAGTCCTCCACAGTATTACAAAGTATATCAATGGACATACCGATGTGGTTGGCGGTGTCGTTATTTCCAAAACCGAAGATAATTATAATCGGTTAAAATCTGTGATTAACAATATCGGTGGAACCATGGATCCCCATCAGAGTTGGCTGGTTCTGAGGGGCATGAGAACCCTGTCGCTTCGTGTTCAGAGAGGTGAGGAGAATGCCCGTAAACTCGCCGATTATCTGGAGGCTCATCCCAAGATTGAATGGGTACGTTACCCTGGTTTGCAATCACATCCCCAGCATGATTTGGCTTTACGGCAGATGAAGGGCTTTGGCTCCATGATCAGTTTTGAAGTCAAGGGAGGTCTGGAAAATGGAAAAATCCTTTTAAATAATGTAAAAATCCCACAGCTGGCAGTATCACTGGGTGGCTTTGAATCTCTTATTCAGCATCCGGCATCTATGACCCATGCTAACATTCCTGAAGATGAACGTGTTGATGCAGGAATTACAGATGGCCTGGTACGCATAGCAGTAGGAACTGAAGATGTTGAGGATCTGCAAGCCGATCTGGAACAAGCTCTCGCGTTAATTTAAACCTTAATATATATTTCGTTTATATCGTCCCCGTTGATTTTTCAACGGGGATTTTATTTTAATGCCCCCCTGTTTTATGTCCATATTATAAGCTCCTGACAAACAGAAATGTCATACAGAGATATAGAGGTCATCATGCGCCAAAAACTTGCACTTATTACCCTTATAATATTGGTCCTATCAGCCTGTACTGGAACTGAGTCCATGCTTGTAGAAGAAGGACCCCTGCATGGCATCAACATTACCATTGATCCCGGTCATGGTGATACCCAGGAGTATGACTCCTTTCGAATCGGTCCAACAGGTGAGCGCGAGGAGTGGATCAACCTCAGAGTTGCTAAATTACTCGCCAAAAAACTATCTCATGCTGGCGCCAATGTCATCATGACGCGGACCAAAGATCAGGATGTCAGTCTGGGAGGAAGAGCAACCTTAGCCAGGCTGCACGAAAGCGATCTCTTTGTTTCTATCCATCACAATGGCTCTGTGAATGATCCTGGCATGGACTTTCCCATCGTCTACTTTTTTGGACCAGCGAGCCTGAACCCCGCCTCAGTTGACTTTGCAAAAATCCTCATTGATAGTATGCGCGCTGAGATGAGGTTTAAACAACAACAAGCTGGTGCAGTGTATAGTGATCACCTCATTTATAGTTCTGGAACCTCGGAATTAAGAAACACTATCGACGCTATGCCAGGTATCATTGGAGAAGGCGGCTTTTTCACTCAACCCGCTGGTGAGGAACGTCTCAAATCAAAAGAATATAATAAGCTGGAGGCCGATATTTATTTCAAGGCCATTCTGGACTATTTCCAACGGGGAACCCCCTCAGCCACACCACTGACTCCCGACTCACTTCTGTTTCTTGACCTGAGTAAGTCAATTGAATTCGAACTTGATGATGGCTTTGGGAATACTTTTTTTGAGGAAAACAGTTTCAAGGTTTTGCAGGGGGGGGTCCAAATTCAATCTAACTGGGACTCGAATTCAGGTATTCTAACGGCAACACCGGATTCGTCTCTTGATAGGAGTGTAACCTTTCAGGTCTTCGCCCGTAACATTAAAGGCAATGCCATGCATCCCGTCCCATTCAATTTTATGACTGAAACGGGATATAACTGGTATTCTCATGAGAAGTGGTTTGACGCCTTTAACGAAGCCGAAACCCTTTACGCTCAACTTGCCTCTGAAAACATAGCTCTACCTGAAAATCAGATAGACATTCTCGATTCAGCACTTCACCTCTATCAACTCAGTCTGGATCTTCAGATTGTTCACCCACAAGCCCGGGTTGCTGAAGACAGAATCCTGGAGTTACTTCAGAAAAAGCAGGCTATGCTAACAATTGATTTGAGTGAAGAGATTGAAGCGCAGGTTGATCGGATAAAGGATTACTATCCGGAGTGAGTGCCTGATAGAAATTCTTTGAGATCAGAATGAAGCAGTCTTTCCAGCTCACTCAGGTCTCCCTCTTGAACCTTACACATGAGAAAGCCAAACAAGGGATACTTGCTAAATTCCATCTTCCTTAGCTCCAGTGGCTCCTGGACACTCCTCAGTAAAGCATCATAATTGAAGCTGGTGATCTCATCACCTGGAACACCCGTACTATTATTTAAAACAACCAGTGCATACACCCCGTCTGGATCACGCTTGATCAGTTGATCCCAGTCCGGCTTGAAGCCTTTGATCAAAGCCTCATAGAGGTTCATTTTCCAGGCATACTGCGCCAGGTCGGCCGTGGAACACCAGCCCCCAAACCGCAGGGGGTTTATTTCAATGGCTGCCATCTCGCCATGATCAATTCTGATTTCGATATGGGCTTGAAAGTTTTTGAGTTTGAACAGTAAACCCAGTTTATTGAGGTAATTCTGAACGGATGCGAGGTATTGCTCCATGATGGATGATGAGGTGATATAAACACGGTCGTTTACATCATCACCAGAGGCAAACAAATGCTTCATCATATTCAAGATGATAACCTGGCCTTGTTCATCAAAATAGCAATCCACAGCAAATTCCTCACCTGAGATGACTGCTTCGACAACGAACACCGAATTATCCAATACTCCTGACGGATATATACCCGTATAGGTGCTGATCAATGCATCCAGATTTGACAGCGCATCTACCCATTGATCCCGACCCTCAATTCTTTGCACACCCAGGCTAAAAAAGCCAACAGATGGTTTTAAAATCACAGGAAATGGTAGATCCTTGGGGTCAATTTTCTGCAAATCGGGATATGGATACCCCAGATAAAAATATTCGGGATGAAGCTCAGTCAGAACCTCTCTAAAGCGTACCTTATCCTTGACACTTGTTACTGTGCTTGCGAGTTCACTGGTGGGGAAGTTCTGTAGAATCCAATCCAGAGCATTTTCTGAATTCGTATAAAACTGTCGTTGGGGGTTCTGTTTATAGGCTTGTACAGCATCAACTTCTGAAATGAATTTTACAGCATATCCCTGAAGCGCCTGTTCAGCATAGGCTGTTTTAATAACGGGAATATTGAACCTCGCCAGGGTTTGTTTCAGATAGTTAGAAACAAAGGGTGCATCAATTAAAAACATGGCAGATATAGTTTTGATGACAGGCTAAAGCAGCGTTTTCTAAACAACCCTAATAGAGTTGTTCAAGAATCTTTATTTCCACATTGCCCAGAACAGGAATGAGATTGGTTAAATTCTCGAAATCCCCTTCAACCAGAGCGATGTGTGTGGCATCGGCAGGAAATTGATTCAGACTGGGATCCACATCTACCCACTCACCATCTATGGCTACCACAGGCCAGGCATGAAAGAGGAAACGTCCGTGAAGATAGACCAGCCCAATATGAATTTTTGTTGGAACGCCGGCTGCCCGGCTCAGAGCAGCATACAGGGTAGTATGCTCGGTACAATCTCCAACGCCAGTGTTAAGAATATCCACAGCACCAGAAATGCTGGCAACAGGCTTTTTCTCCAGATAATTATATACCCAGCTCGTCAGCGTGTGGCTGATGGCAATGGCTTGGCTCTCGCCCCCCAATATCTCATTCGCTTTTTTACGAATTTGCTCATGATCACTCTGGACCATATCAGAGGCCTTCAAGTTGAGCTCCAGAACATCTGGATTGAGGGGTGTGGCAGCCCGGGTCAGAGATACCAAAAGTGGTTCTTCACTCAATATTTTCTGGCGTTCAGATGTTAGTCCAGCCAGCACATGAGGTGAAACACCGGATAACTCTATCCTTAATTCTTTGAGTCGCTTAGAATTTGAGATAGGATAACTGGGAATAACTGCAAAATCATTTAAGAGATCAACTTCACCTGCTTCAGATTTAGCCAGAGCTAATTCTGGCGTGGTTCGCTCCATCATCATGCCCATGATGGTCTCTTCTTTGTAGGTGATCCCGTTGTCATCTAACCACATGATTGAAGGTATACTCTTAAACTCAATACGTAGTTTGTTGAGCATGTGTTTTTCGCCAGCAACACTTGTGATTTCCTTGCCCTCATGGGTAATCGTCACATCAGCCATCTCATTGGACATGGCATCATAGGCTGGCACTCGGATGGTTTGGCCTTCCAGAATTCCTTTACTGGCTACCATGGGTTGAATTGCTGTATATGTGTACAGGTCTTCAGGAACAGTAATTTGAGTTCGGTTGGTATCCTCTCCTTGAATGAACTCCAAGGACATGGTTGTACCATGCTTTTGCCCTTGAACATGGGTTGAGTATTGATCTGACAGCATCCAGAACTTAAAGGCTTCCAACCTGAAGGACGTATCCATGTAGGCAGTGTTTTCCAGGTGAATTTCTGACTCGAGACCCCCGAAAACCACATTCAAGTTGCTGGAGCTTTTTATGGTATAGCCATTGGCTCCCTGATTATCGATAGAGTAGACGGTATATCCCATCTTTTTACCATCTAGATATATATTCATCCATTCCGACTCACTGGGAAGCTCACGAAGACCGGATGCCAGCGAGAGATAGTTATTAACTCCGCCATCCAAAAAATAGGTCACATAAACGAGTCGGCCGGAGAGAAAAAGCCAAACAAGGGTAAGTGTGATAAGATAAATTCTTCTCTTCATTTAAATCGACTATATCAACCTTTCATGTGTTGCTTCATAGACCTGATCTGCTTAAGAAATATTTGTTTTCTTCAAGCAGTTTGGGCACAAATTTAGGCGTGATTCTATATATTGGAAGGACTTCGTCTCTGAAGGTTCTAAACAATTCATGAAGATCAAGAACCAATCAGGGGCTTCGTGACCCACTTGCAAAGGATTACATGTGAAATCAGAAGCCAAAACTATTGAAGAATATATAAACAATCTACCCGGAGATAGAGCAGCACAAATTGCCGAGGTAAGAAAAACCATTCTTGAGAATCCCCCTCAGGGCTACGAAGAAACCATGAACTGGGGGGTGATCACCTATCAGGTGCCCCTCAGTGTTTACCCGGATACCTATAATAAGCAGCCCATATTGTATGCGGCTCTGGCCTCTCAAAAAAACTACATGGCCGTATATCTATCAGGAATATACATGTTTGAAGATCTCTACACTGCTTTTGAATCTGCCTATCGCGAAACTGGCAAGCGTCTGGATGTGGGGAAGTCCTGTGTGCGGTTTCGCAAACTAGAGAATTTGCCTCTGGATCTCATTGGCAAAATGATTGCGTCCGTTCCTATGGCAGATTTTGTAGAACATGTTAAGAAAGTACAATCACTCAGAAAAAGTAGAAAAAGCTAAGTTCGACTAAATCTTGACGCCCATATTGAGAATCCATCTACGTTGATCAAAATAATAGGGAGCATCAACCGGGGAGGGGTGCTGAGGTCTGTTTATCCAATACCTGAATGGTATTAGCCAGGCTGAGAGAATATAAAAGGAGGAGAAGAACTGTTTTTTTTTCAGAGCTCTTTCAAATAAATTGATAATGATTGGCATAATGCCAAAAATTCAACTGCCCCCCTGGGCTTCGAATATTGAGCTTTACCCGTGCAGCGTCGCTATTAAAAGCGAGTGCTAAAAACTTAGCGAAGAAGCGAGGTGTCATAAATCCAGAGAAGTTTTACTCTACTAGCGGACAGGCAACAAAATGATCTTTGGCCTGTTCTTTAAATTCCGGTTTTGCTTCTGCACAAGAGGGTTGAGCGATAGGACAGCGTGTCCGAAAGGCACAACCACTTGGCTTGTTCAGGGGTGTTGGAACATCGCCCTGAAGTACGATCCTTTTCCGGTTTTTGCGGCTGGGATCAGGCAATGGAACTGCTGATAATAAAGCTTTGCTATAGGGATGTCTGGGATGATGATAGACATCTTGTGCATTACCATATTCAGCCATATCTCCCAGATACATGACTGCAATTTTATCAGAAATATGCTCGACTACGGAAAGATCATGGGCGATAAATAGATAGGAGACATCAAACTCATCCTGAAGATCCATCATCAAATTTATCACCTGGGCTTGAATGGAAACATCCAGAGCGGAAACCGGTTCGTCACAAATAATCAGATCAGGATTTGTTGCCAATGCCCGAGCAATACCCACACGTTGTCTTTGACCACCTGAAAATTCATGGGGATAGCGTCTGGCCTGTTCAGGTTGTAGTCCAACCTTGTCCAATAGCCAACCAACGCGTTCGGTTTGTTCCTTGTTATTCATATCCGTGTGCAGCTGCAGGGGCTCGCTAATGATCTGAGCCACTGTCATACGCGGATTTAAGGATGCATAGGGATCCTGGAAAATCATCTGGACTCTGGAGCGGTACTTCCTCACCTCACGTGGTCTGAGGGCTACAAAATCAACCACCTCATCCCCAAAATGATATTCAATACTGCCGCCGACCTCAACATCTGGAGCCACATGTCGTAGAATATTGATCATGGCTCTACCAACGGTGGTTTTTCCACAACCTGATTCGCCAACCATACCCACAATTTGTTTGCGGTCGATTGAAAAACTTATGCCATCCACAGCCTTCACTGTAGCGACTCGCTTGGAAAAGACACCTCCATGTACGGGAAAATGTACAGACAGGTTTTTCACTTCTACCAGTGTATTCTTGCTCATGCTGACACCTGCTCTTCCTGGGTCACGAAACAGCGCACAAAATGCCCTGGGGTGATCTCCTGGAGCGGCGGTTCTTCTGTATCACATTTATCTAATTTAACTGTACAGCGGGTACAAAATTTACATCCCACTGGTAAATCCAGAATATTTGGAACCATGCCAGGAATGGTTTCGAGTCGTTCCCGTCTGGAATCCTTATCTGGTCTTGGTATTGAGCCAAGCAATCCGAGGGTGTAAGGATGCAGCGGTTTGCTAAAGAGATCATTCACCTCGGCAATTTCCTGAATAACTCCACCATACATCACGATAACCCGTTCACAGGTCTCAGCAACAACTGCAAGATCGTGTGTAATTAGAACAACAGCGGCTTCTGTATTGTTCTTTTTGAGATCCAACATTAAATCCAGAATCTGAGCTTGAATGGTTACATCAAGCGCTGTGGTTGGTTCATCTGCGATCAACAATGAAGGATTCTTAGCAAGAGCCATAGCAATCATGACTCGCTGACGCATACCGCCAGAGAACTGGTGTGGATAGTCGCCCATGCGACGCTTTGCATCAGGGATACCAACGGTATCCAGCAATTTAACAGCACCATTATAAAGATCTTGATGCCCTTTCTTAAATTCCTCACTGATGAGCTTATCTATTCCAATAATAGAGTAAGCGATAGCCGTTGGAATAATACCTCCAACCATGAGACTGTTTAGCATGGAGAGCGGATTAAAGCTCCAACCCGCCGCCAGTTGAGAAAGGAACAGGAAAATCACAGCAATAACACCGGAAGTTTGCGCCCTATTTTTGATGGAATAGCTTTTTAAACTCTTGGCGCAGCTCACAAACCAGGCCTTGATAGAATGTTTCAGGGGTGTCGGCCTGATGGATTCCATCATCTGCATACCAATATTGAATACTGGATTCAGAGAGGTCATGGGCTCCTGGAAAATCATGGCAATTTCTGAGCCGCGAATATCCCACATACGACTGTAGATCTTTTGCCTGAATTCAGCCATGGCAAGGTTTTGCGGGGAATTATAAAAAAGATGGACCATAACAGATAAATCAATAACCAAAGACAGAATGCCCCAAGCAAAACCTGGTATAGGTAAAAGCATATGGATAAGCATCCAGACAAAAAAGAAAACGCCTGCCGCCGTATTTCGCTTCTCTTTAGCAAGTTTAGGAAAATATTTATATTGGGGGAATTCTCTCACCCGCGCCAGATCTTCAGCATCAAAAATCTTTTCGCCTTTGAAGATGATCTCACCGTCTGAAACTTCTCCTGGAGGATTGGGAATCAATTGAATCAGAGAGAGCACAGAGACAGACTTTCCGGATCCCGATTCTCCCACAATACCCAAGGTCTCGCCTTCGTAGATATCAAAACTGACACCATCAACGGCTTTAGCCCATTCTCCACCAACTTTGAATCGGGTTTTAAGCCCCTTGACTTCTACCAGCTTTTCCCGACTCATCGTAACCTCGAATATACTTTTGGATCAAAGGCTTCTCGTACAGCCTCCCCGATAAAAACAACCATAATCAATGTGGAAAACAAAGCCGAGATCGGCGCAAACACCATCCAGGCCTTGGAAATGTTTTGCAGACCCACATCTAACATCTGACCCCAACTGGGTGTTGGTGGCGGCATGCCGAAGCCGAGATAATCAAGACTAACCAGAGCTGAGATTCCACCCACTATAGCAAATGGGAAAAAGGTGATAATTGGCACCATGGCATTGGGGAGAATGTGTTTGAACATCACTTTAAAATTTGTCTGACCCATGGAGAGGGCTGCTGCCACATAATCCTTGGATTTCTCACGGTAAAATTCAGCCCGCATGAGATAGGTCATGCCAATCCAGTTGACGATGGTGTAAATGAAAATCAACAGAAAGAACGAAGGACGAATAATGGAACTGATAATAATGATCACAAACAACATGGGCAGGCTGGACCAGATTTCGATGATGCGCTGAAAAAAGAGGTCAAACTTTCCACCGAAGTAGCCCATGCTCCCACCAATGATCACACCGATGATGTAATTCAAGATGGTCAAAACAAGAGCAAATGAGATGGATATGTTGAAACCATAACACAACCGTGCGAATACGTCTCTACCTGTGTTGTCAGTGCCTAACCAATGGGTGCCAGAGGGAGGATCGTACATTTTATTGCCAGTAACCGTGATATCCTCGTAGGGACTATATGGATAGACTGGCATAATTACCCAGTTGTCACTGCCCTCTTCCTCCCAGGTCGCTTGTAGTTGACGATAAATAGCTTCTCCGGGGACATCCTGGCCAAAAACTGAACCAGCGTAATAACCTGATATCACAGGGAAATACATCTCGCCCTCATAGCTGAGAACGAGAGCACGATTATTAATGAGCACCGGTAAAAACCACGACAGTCCATAAAGAATAACCAACAGGATAAATGAGTAGTAACCCCGTTTCAGGGTTTTGAATTTAAGCCAGCGCTTCTTTAGAATGGAAAGGGATATTTCTTGTTTTTCAGGCATAATCTATTTTTTTCTTATCAAGGTTTGTCTTGCTGGGCCAAGCCTGTGCTGAGCTTTGTCGAAGTAAAACATGACGGTTACTATTGATGTGTCTATCCTTCCCTTCGACAAGCTCAGGGCAAGCTCGGCTCAGGATGACACCCATAAATCTTTTTGTATCAATGATCTTCACTATTTAAATCTTATTCTAGGGTCAACGGTTGCCAGGGCAATATCGGACAGGATATTGGATACAAGTCTGATCATCACCACAATCACGAGAAATCCCAGCGTAATGGGGTAATCACGATCCAGAATGGCCTGGAAACCCATTTTTCCAAAACCATCAATATTGAAAACTTTTTCGATAAGGTAGGAACCTGAGATAACCACGCCTATGACGCCACCAATACTAGAGGCAATTGGAATCACTGAATTTCTGATAGCATGCACCCAGATAACTCTATTTTCCTGCAACCCTTTGGCGAAGGCTGTTCTGATATAATCCTGAGAGATATTTTCAAGGAGACTGTTCTTCATTAAAATGGTTAAGCCTGCAAAACTACCAATTGACCAGGAAATGATGGGCAGAATTGCATGCCATAGTTGATCCTTTATCTGCTCCCAGAGTGTCATAGCTTCCCACACTTCAGTAGGCGAGCGGAAACCACCCAGTGGGAAAATATCCCAAAAGGATCCCCCTCCCAGCAGAACGAGCAAAACAGCACCCAGGGCATATCCCGGGATGGAATAGGCTGCAAAGACAACTACACTGGAAAGAAAATCAAAGGCTGAACCATGATTGAGGGCCTTCCTTATTCCAAGTGGAATGCAGACGATATATGACAGAAACAAACCGGTGAGCCCAAAAAACATGGAGATTTTAAAGCGCGGGGCCATCACCTCCGTTACGGGCTGATCATAGGTGTAGGATGTACCCAGGTTACCAGTGAGAATGCCGGAGAACTCCGTTTGAAAAATAGTGGCAACGATTTTTCCATCTTTGGATACCGTCTCATCCACGGCTGCTTTCCAGATTGTACTGGTGTTGCCTTCTTTGTCATAAACGCCGACTTGATTGCCCTCAAGACGCAGGGTCATATAGGTACCACGACCCACGTTTTTACTAACTTCTTTCACGTCCTCACTAAAATTTACCTCACGATGTTTGATCTCGCGGGGCCAGATACCGAGCCAGATCAGGTATCTCTGATAAACTGGCTTGTCAAACCCATAAAAACGTCTCAATTCACGGAGGGCTGATTCTGGTAGTACTGAACTACCACCACTCATGATATCCCCCACGCTTCCAGCAGATTCTCCCTGCTGCATGGCACCAGCCTGTAGTTGCTGAATAGTGCGCTCGAGAGGACCGCCAGGTGCCATCTGCAGGATGACAAAAATGAGGATGGTTGACCCCAGGAATGTTGGAATCATTAGTAAAATACGTCGGATAAAATATGTGGTCATAGGGAATTAATAATTAATAAGGAAGAAGGAATTTGTTACTTCTTGAGTTTCTTGGCATTGATCCGAGAGGCGGCAAATATCTTTATTAACTCTACAGCTTCGTCATATAGTTCGATGGTTTTTGTCTTGCTCAATAGTTATGTTTCTATGATCAAATCTAACCAACATGAGCACTCATCTGCTTCTTCTAATACAATACTGAGTTTTGCAATGAAAGAAGCTTTTGACTGAGCTAAGCTAGCAGCTCGATAATTTGCACCCACTGAGGTGGAAGATCGTAATGGCTGCTTCCCAATAACTTGTCCAACAGTTGCTTGGGGTAGTGCTGATACAAGCTTGATACATCTGATAGCAAATGCCCGGATTCTCTCTTTCAGACCCCAAATTTGTTCGGGTTCTGACACAAGATTCGTCGTGCTATCTAGTGCAATCTTATATCTCTGCTCCAATCGTTCAATAGTCCTTCTTCTTTTTTCCTTATTCTTTCGTTGTTGTTAGTTAGCATCCGCCTTTAAATATTCAGGCCAGAACATGACATCGACTTCGCCCTTAGGCAGATCAGTTTCATTAGCCATAGCCTCTTTAAGTGCTTTTTCTTTGTCCGCATCAAACCACCAACTTGTAAATACCGAACGGTAATCACCAGTATAACGCCCAACCATATATTCAGGATAACCAAATTTATCCCAGAATAACACACGTTGATAGTTTCTGGCGATACCCCAGGCTGCTGGATGAATATCCGAGTAGATGCCATCAATTTCACGAATAATTTCAACACGACGAGCCTGCTTAAAAGTCACATCATACTCAGGTAGCAATTCATCAACTCTGGCGCTTTTAAATCCGCTGATATTATTGGTATTGTTTTCATCGGCCAGAGAAGATTTTAGGGAAGTTTCTGGATTGGGGAAAACCAGACCACCCCAGCTTTGCATATAGATGGTAAAATTTCGTTCCATCAGATTTTTCCAGTTGGCATTCCCATCGATGTATTTGATCTGCATGTCAATGCCATATTCTTTCATCATCTGCTGAACCGGAGTCACCATGTAGTCCACACCTTTTTGGATGGCTAACTCGAAGCGCAGGACCCGACCATCTTCATGGACCAGCCATCCCTTATCATTTCTGGTAGTATAACCAGCCTCTTCAAGGAGCTTGACTGCTTTTCCTGGAGAGTAAACAACTTTTTCATTTTTGGGATTCTCATAAACGGAACCTGAATACAATGAGTTCATCATGGAGTATTCACTGTAGTACATCTCTTCATTCATTTTCTCGCGATTGTAGAGATAAGTGAAAGCCATGCGAACTCGTTTATCATCAAAGGGCCATTTGCGCATATTGAATGCAAATCCTGACGTGCCCGCAGGTTTCTCTGAGTAAACTTTATGCTTCTTGATCCATCCTCTTTCCAGCGCGTAAGGCCAGTTGGTTTCACCGGGATTTAGTGAATCCTCTTCACACTCTTCAATCCATTCTCGAGCTCCTGAAACGGTATAAAAATCGGCTTCATTCTTTTTGAATTTTTCAAAGATGAGGGGATTATTGTCCTTCACCACAATGAATTTGATCTTGTCAAAGTTTGAAGTGTATTTGTTGGTAGGATCGTCTTTGGCCCAGTAGTCAGCTCTACGGGTGAGAGTGAATGATTCCTGGCTGATAATATCATCTTCCTTGATTTCGTAGGGTCCTGTACCGGGAAGCATTTTAAACTGATATTCTTTGAGATATTCAGATCCATCTATCTGGTTAAGGTAATGGGAAGGTAGAATGACCATGCTGCCACCAAAATAGAGGAAATTTCTCCAGCTCAATTCTTTACACACTACGGAGACTATATATTTACCTTCAATAACTGGTCTTTCAAATTTCCCATAAACCAATTGGTCTGAAGGGGATAAAATTGTTTCATCCATGTGAAGATCCCAGGTAGCAACAACATCTTCAGCAATAACCTCACGACCATCTGACCAGCGAGCATCAGGGTTGATACGGAACCAGAATTTCATCTTATCATCTGAGATTTTCCAATGAGTGGCCAGTGAGGGAATGAACTCAAGCGTCAGGGGATGCGTGTTAACCAAGCCCTCATAACACAAACCTGAAATGGTGCTATTCTCTACATAGTTAGCATTCTGACCTTCAGTTCGCATCGTGGCTGGAAAACGAGTGGTAATATGACGAAAGAGTCCGCCCTTTTTGGCCCGAGGATCACCAAAGAATATTTGTTCTTCAGGTTGCATTTCATAGGTAGAGTAGCCTAAATCTTCTGCTATTTTTTCAAAGCCATAACCACCAGAATCAGCGGGGGTGGTCAAATCTTTGGCCAGAGCAGTGTTGTCAGCCCCTGTAGTATCTGAAGCTTGCTTGTCGCCACCACCGCATGACCAAAACACGAGGGAAAAAGCGAGAATTAACAGAACAAAAATCTGATTACGTTTCATGTGGACACCTTCATTATCATTAATTTTAACAAGATATTTATCGCCACTCATTTGAGCATTCAACATACATTTTTTATGCCGTTTTCGCCACCTTTTGATAATGGGTTTTCTTGCGTTTTTATAACAACATTTGGGTTAAGATAAGCCTTGACGAGAGTTGGTGGGCTATCTGTTGTAGAACCTCACTACCAACAATCCTGAGACACCCAGAACGATGGAAATGACCAACCTTAAAGAGAAGGCAAATTGCGGTTCCTGGATAACCTGGTATTGCCGGATATTTAGGCGAATCAAACTTCCCGGTTTTTGCTTCTCAGCCTCGCTTAAAATATTCAAAAAATCCTCTAGACTGCGATATCGGACCAGATCGATTTCCTCGGAGGTTGGAATTTTTACTTTTGAGGCCATGCTCTGCACAGCAAGGGGGTCAAAATAGCATGCTCTGGCAATATCTTCTGGCCAGGAATAACGGTTCCTTGATCCCACCAGATAAAAACCATGGGAAGTATCCCATGACTTCATGGCTTTTATGAGAAGTTGTAGCTTGGGGTTCTTGAGACTGAGCTGTTTGATCAAAGACTGTTTCTCAGGTTCAGAGCGTTGGTTGGGAGCCTCATTGTGCCACGCAGTTAGCAAGGTAAAAACGGACAACACCACGAGGGTAGCCAGTATGGTACGGGCGCTGCGCCTGATTTTCACAAAGAGACCTTTTTAAGCAAGACCGTTCCTTTTAAAACAATTTACATACTCTTGATCTGCTCCTAGGATATGCTCTGACCACCAGGTATTGAGAAAATCCATGACTAGATTAACATCAAGAGTTTCACCAATTTCAAATTGATAAACGAGTTTTTCCACAGCTGCAATGAGATCAATGTGTTTGTCAATATGGTCATCTGTCTTCTCATAATCGAATTGCCTGAAATAAAATTCTTCTGTGGCAAAATGATCTTTGGTATAGGCAACCAGACTATTCAGAACCTTTACAACTGCATCACGATTGTCTGAAATACCCAGAGATTGTTTCAGATCCTGAATAAGGTTAAACATTTTCTTGTGCTGATCATCCAATTCTTTTACGCCAACACTATAGCTGGAATCCCAATTTAACATACGGTTATCCCCCATTTATAGTTTATGTAACTCATCTAGAAATAAAGTAAGCGGACAGTCAATTTGAAGCATTACTTATTTTTGAAGAAGTGCTGCCGGGAATGCATCACAAGTCCCAACCAGTAAAAGATGATCCCGCCGATTATCCATTTAAAGTCAGTGCCACTGACAGATGGATCCAGTGCTTTAAAATCTGTGATCATGGTATTGAATAACAGTGCGATGATGGCTAACAAACCGATGCTTAGAATAAGCTTGATGAAATCCGCATCCATTTTCCTGGCTGCCAGATAAAAAAGACCCGCCCAGCCAAAAGACAGAAAGGAAATAATCCGATCCTGATAGGCATAAGAGGGCACATTATAGTAGACGAAAAAGCCGGGTATTTTTGTTCCTATACCATGGACAAAAGCGACCCCAAAGAAATAGATTGCACCGACATAGAGGAGAAATGTCAGGATTTGATCCTGGGTAAGTTTTTTCATTCTTCTGAGTTTAGATGTTTTTTGAACCAGGCGGCAGTTTCTTTTATGGCAACCTCATGGCTGGTGATCTCAGCTCCGAAAGCTGCTTCAAACTTGGAATGATCCACGACATAGGGTTCTTCCCAGGTGTACATCATTTCTTTGGTCTCTTTAATCATTGGACTGAAAATGCCCAACAAGGAAATCATGGTATTGCCAGCTACACGGACTTTGATTTCACTCTCAAGCTCTGCTTCGATCAGTTTGAGCATATCCCGGGTTGAAACTGTGGGTGCGTTGGGCGTGTGCCAGGCTTCTCCAAAAGCAGATTCATTATTGCCCAGGGTGACCAGCCCCTTTGCGAAATCTTTGATATAGCTGAAGGTATGAGGCAGGTCAATATCTCCCAAAAGATTGACGGTTTTACCTGCCAAAGCCGGCTTGAAAAACATTTCACCCAAAACAGCATTCAGTGTCTGGGGACCGTAAAAATCAGAAGCGCGACCTATGGTGATCAGGTTATCCTCCCGTTCGTGTGCGGCCATAAACTGACGCGCCACAAATTCTCTGGTACGACCTTTATGGCCGGCAGCTTCATGGGCGACGGTTTCGTTTATGCGGGTTCCCTGGGTGGGTCCATATAGGTACAGGTTATCACCAAAAATCACTTTTGCTTTGGTTCTGGCAACCCCCTTTAGAAAACCAACCACCAGGGGTGGAAACAGATCAGGCCAATTGGTATAAGGCGGCATGGCACAAAAATAGACTGCATCCATATCCTGACAGACATTGGCAACCTCATCAGGTTGGGTTGCATCACAGGCATGTATTTCAACTTTATCTGGAAGCGTATTATTAATTTTTCCGCTGCGACTGGCCAGAGCAACGGTATCGCCCTTCTCTAGGAGAGTCTGCATGACCCACCAGGCCAGGGGACCGGTTCCGAACACCATATTTTTCATACAAACTCCTTCATCTTTCCCCCTGAATTTTTATCTGCCGCTAGCCTGCAGAACTTTTGTGGAAATGGGTGAGTCCATAACCCAGAGCAATCAACACGATGGGGCCACCATAGGTCATCATGATGGCTTTAGCAGCATCCCAACTTGTTTCGGCGTCGACATAATAATCAATACCTGCTCCAAAAAATGCTGCAATGCTGATAACCAGAGTTCCCATTGCCACTCCGAGCGCCAGTTTATTTGAGCGCATCATGGTAAAGGGACCGGGATTATTGTTTTTTCGAAAAACCAGGTAGGCTGCAGCTAAAATCATATAGGGTATCACCAGACTCAAGGCAGTCAGGTCAGTAACCAATCGAAAAAATGCATCGATTGATTCCAGACCAATCAATGGAATGGCGATAAGCACTATCACCACCCCAGCTTGAATCCACAAGGCATGACTCAGTCCACCGTCGGCATTTTTGCGAGTCAAAATTTCCGGGAAGGTACCCTCAGGCACCTCAGAAAACATGGCACGCAAGGGAGATTCGATCCAAACCACATAGGCAGCCACCGAGGTCACCACCAAAATCAAAGCAAACAACCGCACGACCAGGATACCATTGACACCAAAACTCTCCGCCAACAGTTTATGGACCACAAAAATCGCATCCTTCAAACCCGCCTCAGCCAAAACTTCTGGAGGAGCTACCAGGCCTACAGCAAACGAGCCCAGGATATATGCCACCCCCACCAGCATGGTAGCCATAATCACACCTCGGGGAAAATTGCGTAGGGGATTCTCAACCTCATGGATATAGGTTCCAGCCACTTCGGCACCAGCCACAGCCAACAAGAGCCATGAGAAAGTCGCAAAATAACTTGTGGAAAAATCAGGCATCATGCTTTCCACGGTAAACTCTGTAGCTGAGGGAGTGCCTTTTAGGTAGGCCAGGAAAGCAAATACAATAAATCCACCTGTTACAACGAAGGTCAACTTGCCACCCAGATTACTCAGTTTGGAAAAAGAACGGACTCCACGACTGGCGATCCATGTCAATATCAGACACAACAAGATGGAATAATAGGGTAGTAGCTCAACATTCGCATCAGTAAAACGATTTTCTCCAAACAGCGCCCAGGATGTCATCACAGGGATTCTGGCAAATACAAACTGCAGATAGAACAAATTGGCAATGAAATACGACCAGGTTCCAAAGAAGGCCCAGCGATGCCCCAGGCTGGTTGCTATCCAGCTGTAGATTCCACCGCTCTTGTGTTCGTTTACCGAAGCCAGCTCAGCAATGATTGCTGTAAGGGGTAAAAAGTAGAAGATACAGACCAGCATCCAGGACGGCACAGCTGCAGGACCCAGAGCCACACCATTAGAAGTGATATTATTAAACCCAAAGGTGGGGACAAAGATCAACATGACCAAAGTCCAGAGCGACAATCCTTTTGTGGCTTTTGTAACCTTCAAAACTGAGTGTTAAGCCTCCTGTGAACTTTTCGTATACATCACGCCTCTTGCCTCGAGATATTTGAAAACTGTTTCAAGACAACCCTGTGTTTCACCCACAAACTCGGGGGGACTGATGCCCTCAAGTTCATATTGGCCATCCAAAACAAGCTGGGTCACTGCGGTGCAGGTATAACCGGTGGTCCTGGCCATGGAGGATGTTTTGGTGGCTGGATCATAGCGATCCAACAAGGCATACTTATGTTTAAATTTCTTGCCTGCATCCAAACCCTCGATGAGGATATTCATAATGGTGAATTCCTCTTCCTCGTCACCCAGTTTCCATTTTGGAAATAGCAGGGCTGTGGTCAAATCGATGGGTCTGATGTTTTGATCCCCAATTGGGATCTTCTCCTCACCAAAAAATCCGGTTTCACGGAGGACTCGCATAAGTTCAATATGTCCAGGATAGCGTAGAGTCTTTTCTTTCATATTGGGGATTTTCATGGTGTGAATCAAACTTCTCAAACCATCTGTATTGAAGGCTTCCAGGGTTCCCACTTCAGGAAAATCAATCAGTTCTGGTTCCGAAAGCGCTACTTTTTGAACAATACTACTGTTTTCAACAATGCGTGAGGGTCGGGTGTATTCTTCGATGACATCAATGGGTGAAAAGGGTGCTTTATACTCATATGGCCAGGTACGTTCCCAGGGTAGCCCACCAACATAACAAGTGAAGTCTGTAATCTCATTTTTACCCTGATAAGAACCTAAAATGAGATTGCTCATTCCCGGGGCGACCCCTGCATCCATAACAGCAATCACACCTTTAGATCTTGCCAGCGCATCCAGCTCAAAGGGGTCCTCAGGAAAAAATGAAATATCCACAATGTTCTTCCCCGCCTCAATCACGGTTCTCAATGTTTCAAAGCCCATAAACCCTGGCACAGCACCCACCACGATATCTGCATCGGCGATGACTGAAGTAATTACTTCAGCACTCGCTAAATCTGCTTTTTTAGTAGTCAGATTTGGATATCCAGAGAGAAATTCTAGCGCTCTGGTATCACGGTCAACAGAAAGCACGTCATTCTGTTTGCTCAAATCGATAGCCATAGCTCTTCCCACCATACCTGCACCCAATACGACTACTTTTTTGCGCATGTCTAATTCCTGTGTTTTTGCCCCAGCCTGTGGCACGATGGGGAATTAATTAGCCATCCAAAACATTTTGGATTAGATGACTTTGGAGTGAGAATCCAAATGTCTGGTTCGACAGGGTATAACTTTTAAGGCGTTATATCAGTTCGTGTAAAACTTGGCCTGATCTACCAATTCCCGATATTCAGTATTTGGATTGATTTCAAATGCTAATTGTGCCTCAAGAATAGCCAGTCTTGGTTTTTCCTGAAGGAGATAAATTTTAGCAAGAAGGGCATGGCTATAGTGATCGTTCTGATCTGTGATCAAAGCCTGATCACACTGTTGCCTTGCAGCATCAAGCCATGAGAGACTTTCGGCACGGGCTAGATCAATGTAGAGTTCTGCCAGACGATGTCTTCCTTCAATGACCTGAGGAAAATGATAGAGGTAGTTCTGCAGCACTTTAACAGCCTGCTTCTGATCCTGATCCTCCATCATGAAATCAACGTAGGCATCCCATACAGATTTGTCCCGGGGGGACAGCTTGACAGCGAGAGCATAGTTGTCCAGAATATCTTTATCTTTTGTGGCGGTTTTTTCCTGAGCCATGGCCAACGCCCCATAGGCGGCACCTTCCATGGGTTCACTCTTGACCGCTTCTTGCAGAATTTCAATCGAAGCTGCCGTTTTGCCTGCATTTCTCAGCGTTTTAGCCTTGCCTACCGTAGCCTGATAATTGGCTGAATCCAGCTCAAGGGCTGTCTCAAAATGTTCCAGGGCTTGTTCATATAAATCTTTATCGTTGAGAATGTTTCCCATGCTTATCTGCACCTCAACATCATTGGCATTGGCCTGAACAGCCATCCGATAATATTGGTAGGCATTTTCCATGCTTCCACTGAGATGATAGATCTCGCCAATATATCTCAAAATCTGAGCTGAGTCTGCCTCAGCATCAAGACCGCGCTTACACTGATTTACAGCATCTGTAAGATTATTGTCTTCGAAGAAGAGACGGGCTGCAAATAAATAGGCTTCGGTATAGTCAGGATTGGATTGTTGAATTTCCAGAAGATAGTTCAAGGCTTTTTGGCGTGACCCCAGAGCTGCCTCGGTTTCAGCTTTTGAGTAGAGCACATCTGGATCTTCACTGCAAGCAGTCAGAATAAACAGTCCAAGCATTGTAAGAATAAGCCCGCGTTTCAGCCCCATAGTGTCTCTCCTAAGCCAATTGGAAAAAATTAACTTGAGTCACATGTTCAGCAAGGGTTATTTGTTGAAGACAATCACTGGCAGCTCCGGTCGAAAGGTTTACCAAAAGCAATTCTGTCCTGCCTGATATCATCAATTCACCATCAGGGCTTGTTCAAGATAATACTCTTCCCCGCCACTGGTCCAATTCAACTTGATGCGCCAGAGACCGGAAACCATATCAGGCAGCGAGATGGTCTGGAGACTATCTCCGATTAATTCTAATGGAAACAACCGATCTTTGTGGAGATCAGCTGGACGAAAAAGTAGCACTTCTCCTGTAGTGGGTGCATGTCCCAGAGCCAGAGGAAATTTCACAGCAAGCATCTGTGTGGTCTGATTGTAATTCAAAACGGGTTTTAAAAGAAGCGCCCCTGTCCTGGCTACCCGTTTGATCTGCTGATCAAAAACCACATCCTTCTCATAGTAATTATCATAGACCAACTCCACATCATCCTGGAAAGTCCAGATGGCAAAACCCACAAAAAAAACAATAGAAGCAACGATTGTGGCCGTCAGACCCCACATCCACGGCTTTCCAGATGGCTTTTGCTCAGTCATTATTTCCTCGGTCCCATAAATGATGTTTTAACGGTTTCCATCAGGCGGTCGCCACTATGTACAGTGATCTTTAATTTTGTTTCAGTACCATCCAGTATATCACCAGACAGGTCCACAAAAAAAGCACCCTCTGTTTTGTCCTGGCCACTGATTTTCAAGTCGCCTCCTACCATGGTCAGGGTACCTTCAGGCTCAAGTAATTCAAGCCGAATCGGCAAGTCATCAAATGTTTTGTTCAGCACTTTCACTGTATACAAATTTGTGAAATGGTTGTTACCAACTTCCTGATACATGGTGCCATAGGAACGTAAGATGGTTGACTCAACATCAGAACGCGTCACCAGCAGAACAAAGAAGAAGATGGCGAGAGCAATCAAAACGGCTGAGTAGCCAATATTGCGAAAGTTCAAAGCAAGCTTTTCACCGGTGCGAATCCCATTAAATGAATCATAGCGAATCAAGCCGCGGGGCTTCTTGATTTTGTCCATCACCGTGTCACAGGCATCTATACAGGCAGTGCAATTAACACATTCTAACTGGGTGCCATTGCGAATATCTATGCCGGTGGGACAGACTTCAACACACTGATTGCAGTCAATACAATCGCCCAACGCTTCTGTGCTATTCTTTTTAGGCATGCCGCGTTTTTCACCCCGGTTGAAATCATAAGCGACAACAATAGATTTGTCATCCAGAAGGACGGACTGCAAGCGTCCATAGGGACAGATCTGTGTACATACCTGTTCGCGAAAGGAGGCATAAACGTAGTAGAACAGGGTCGTAAAAAGCACCATGATGGCAAAACCACCAGCATGCTCTGAAACGGGAGAGGTGATGATCTGGAAGAGTTCGTCCTTGCCAATGATATATGCCAGGAAAGTGTTGCCAATGATAAAGGAGAAAATCCAAAAAATACCGTGTTTCAGAACCCGCTTGAAAATCTTTTCAGCATTCCAGACTTGGGCTTTGAGCTTGCGTTGTTTGTTGGCGTTTCCATCGATGAGATATTCGATTTTGCGAAAAACCATTTCCATGAAAATAGTTTGAGGACAGGCCCACCCACAAAAAAGACGACCGAAAATGACAGTAAATAGTAGTATGCCCACCACAAAGGTCAACGTGGCCAGCACAAAAATGAAACTATCCTGGGGCCAGAAAGCCATACCAAAAATGATAAATTTACGCTCAATAATATTGAAGAGGAGAAAGGGACGACCATTGAGGGTTATAAAGGGACCGCTGAACATGATAGCGAGCAGCAGATATGAAAACCAGGTTCTGGCATTGTAGAAACGACCGGAGGGTTTACGAGGGAAAACCCATTTGCGCTTGCCATCCTCATCGATGGAAGCAATTCGATCTCGATATGCTGACGGGGCATCTATGTTGGTGAGATTTCTATCTGGTTGACTCATGTACCTGCTATCTCCAAGCATTTGTTTACTATAAACCAATATGGCAAAAGGAGCTCACGTAAATACGTGAGCTCCTTCACCAAACTTTATCCCTTTGCGGGATTACCCCTCAATCAGGTCTCCTTGTGGAGCTTTGGGAACTGCCGGAGTCGTACCTACCAACTTCACTTTAATAAAGCTGGCGACCTGCATGATCTGATCTGGGGTGAGTGTGGATTCCCAGGGAATCATACCCTTGGCTGGCACACCTACTTTGATAATATTGATAATTGAAGCCATATCACCACCATGAATCCAGTAATTATCAGTCATGTTGGGACCAATACTTCCGCCACCATCATTGAGATGACAGGTAAAGCACTGCGTGTCCCAGACTTTTTTACCTGCAGCCAGGCTAGCATCATCTGTGAGGGCTGCCATTTCGTCGGGCGGGATCGCAGCAGCGGCTTCTTCTTTTTCAGCAGGAGCTGCGGCCGGTGTGGTTGAACCTCCAGTCCCGTAGGCTGCAATGACATCTGGAAAAGCTGCTTTCAGCTTAGCAAGTTGATCAGCGTCTGCCTTGGCCATGGCCCGCATTAACTGCTCATCAAAGGGAGCATCGAGGATTTTATCCATTTCTGCCCGTAGAGCTGGCGTGATTTCTCCATCGCTGGCCCAGGGTGATGAATAGGCAGTAAATGCTCCCCGGCCGGCACCTGCTTCCACATATGTTCCCATTTCCTTTTGATATTCTACATCTTGTAAATCACCAACAAAGTGATAATACGGTACATATATAACTGCCACGATGATGGTAATGATGAATAGAGCTTTCCACCAACCCGGTAGGTCGTTGTCATACTCTTGAATTCCATCATAATCGTGATCAATGAGTTCGTTCGTGACTTTGCCCATTATAAATGGCCTCCATTATTTTGATCATCCCCGCTCTCGAGAGGCATATTGCTCATTTTATCTATGTATCCCTTCCTCATGGTGATGATCATAACAATCGCTCCCACAAAGACGAGAAAAAACAGGACCAGGGAAAGCCCTTGAAAAAACTGAAAGCCATCTGCTCCTGGATAAATGCGACTTAACATGCGATTCTGATCCCTCCCTATTTGGGAAGAATTCCTGTTCCTAGTTTCTGAAGATATGCAATAAGAGCAATAATCTCTTTGTCCCAGGATGTTTCAATACCGGATTCTTTAAGATTGGCAACAATACCATCGGCCTGTTTCTTAAGGTCATCCAGAGCGATGTCCTCATATCCATCTGCATAAGGAACACCCAGCGTTCTCATGGCACTGATCTTCTTGGGAAGATCATCATAATCATTGGATCTTTCCAGCAACCAGGGATAAACCGGCATAATTGAACCAGGACTCATTGAGCGAGGATTGTCCATATGGTTGTAATGCCAGGCATCAGGTTTTTTCAACTTGCCCACTCCTTCACGATGAAGATCCGGGCCAGTACGTTTTGAACCCCAGAGGAAGGGATGATCATAAACAAACTCGCCAGCTTTGGAATATTCTCCATAACGTTCTGTCTCACTTCTAAAAGGACGAATCATCTGGGAGTGGCAGTTAAAACAGCCTTCCTTGATGTAGATATCACGACCCTCAAGTTCCAGAGGCGAGTAGGGTGTGACGGTGGTAATGGTTGGAATATTTGATTTCACAACAAACATGGGTACAAATTCCACGATACCACCAATGGCGACGGCAACGAGTGACAGAATCATGAAGTGGACAGGACGGGCTTCCAACCAGCGGTGCTTATGCTCACCGGCTTCGGCCACGATGGGCTTCAAGGGAGCAGCTTCCATTTCCTGATCAGGAATTGGAGCACCAGATCTGGCAGTTTTAATCAGGTTATAAACCATGATCAGAGAACCTGTCAAATATAGCGTACCACCAAAGGCGCGAGTCCAGTACATGGGTACCAACTGCAATACCGTCTCCAGAAAGTTGGGATAGACAAGTAGTCCTTCAGGTGTGAATTGTTTCCAGAGCAAGGCCTGGGTAATACCAGTCCAGTACATGGGAATGACATAAAAAATGATGCCCAGTGTGGCCAGCCAGAAGTGAACATTGGCCAGTTTGACTGAATATAATTTGGCGTTCCACAGACGAGGTGCCAACCAGTACAAAATACCAAAAGTCAACAGTCCGTTCCAGCCAAGAGCACCAACATGAACGTGCGCAATGGTGTAATCTGTGAAGTGTGAGATGGCATTATAGTTTTTCAATGACATCATGGGGCCTTCAAAGGTGGTCATTCCGTAAGCGGAAACAGCCACAACCATGAATTTCAGGATGGGATCCTGGCGTACACGGTCCCAGGCTCCTCGCAAGGTGAGCAGACCATTGAGCATGCCACCCCAGGAAGGTGCGATCAGCATAATCGAGAATACCGTTCCCAGTGTTTGGGCCCAATCAGGTGTGGAAGAATAGAGCAGATGGTGAGGACCAGCCCAGATATATAGAAAGATAAGAGCCCAGAAATGAATAATAGACAGTCGGTAGGAGTAGACTGGTCTCTGAGCAGCTTTCGGCATGAAATAGTACATCAAACCCAGATAGGGTGTGGTGAGGAAGAAGGCGACAGCGTTGTGACCATACCACCACTGAACCAGAGCATCCTGTACACCAGCATAGATTGAATAACTTTTCCAGAAACTCACAGGTATGGCAAGAGAATTCACAATATGGAGCATGGCAACCGTGACAAAGGTGGCGATATAAAACCAGATCGCTACATAGAGATGCTTTTCACGACGTTTGAGGATAGTCCCCATCATATTCACACCCCAGGCAACCCAGATCAGGGCAATGGCAATATCAATGGGCCATTCCAGTTCTGCGTATTCCTTGGCTGAGGTGAGACCGGCAGGCAGTGTTAATACTGCTGATACAATGATACCCTGCCACCCCCAGAAATGTATTTTACTCAGCATATCAGAGAAATTTCGGGCTTTGAGTAGTCTTTGAGCTGAATAGTAATATCCCATAAATATGCCGTTACCAACAAAAGCAAAAATAGCAGCGTTGGTGTGCAAGGGACGCAGACGACCAAAGGTCAACCATGAGGTGCCGAAATTAAAGGCCGGAGCTGGTAACTGAAGCGCAATAGTGAGTCCGACCAAAAAGGCTGTCACACCCCATACAACGGTGGCCCAGAAAAACATTCGCACGATTTTATTATCGTACTGAAATTTTTCCATCTCCATTATTTATTCTCCTCGTTTTTTTCTCCCGAATCAAGACCGGGTTCCGTTTTCTTTGATATTTTTTTATCTTCGAATAACATTCGTACTGAAGGGGTATATTTGTCATCAAACTGTCCGGATTTAACCGACCAGATATAGGCACCCAGAAAAATCAGAGATACCGTCAGACTAAAAGCCATTAGGATAAACATTACATACAAATTAGATACTCACGTTTCATCAAGTTAATTTCATCATGCGGGCTCGCAAGCTCGTTGTAAATGTGGTGAAGGCCACCACGGAAATTGAGCTGGCAGGCATAAGAATAGCTGACACCAGCGGGGATAATTTTCCAGCTACTGCAAAGCTGACACCAACCACATTATATATAATTGAGATGACAAAACTGGCCACAATCACAGATGTGGTTGCTTTGGACATTTTGATAAATGATCCCAGCAAATGCAAATTTTTGCCTGTCAAAATTCCATCACTGGCAGGCGAAAAGGCTGAGACATCATCGGTGATGGCAATACCTACTTCACTGGCCCTCAAAGCACCCGCATCATTGAGACCATCCCCTACCATGAGAACATGAGCGCCTTCACCCTGGATCTTGGTGACGAAATCCAGCTTGTTCTCCGGCGTTTGACGGAACAGCAGGTTTTCCTCGTTATCAAAGAGGTTAACCAGTGTGGCTTTCTCCCGCTCAGTATCACCAGAAAGCAGATACATGTCGAAATGCTTTTTCAAATCGGACAGCAATGGACGCAAGCCCTTGCGAAATACATTGGCAATAAGAAATGAGCCCAGGACTTTATTGTCCATACTGAGGAAAACCCGGGTTTTCATATCTTCCCCATCATTGGCATCTTCCTGAAGACCCAACCATTTGGCAGAACCCAGTTTGACACTGTGTCTCTCGACCATGCCCTGAATGCCATGCCCTGATATCTCTTCAAAATTTTCTACAGGATGAACTGCCTGAACATCCAGAGTCTGGAAAATTTTCTGACTCAAGGGATGAGTGGAATGCTGAACCAGGGACTTGATAATCTCCTGATCTTCATGAGATAACATTTTGCCTGAGAACTCAATGGTTTCCTGTCGAGACTCCGTCAAAGTTCCAGTTTTGTCCATAACAATGGTATTGATTTTAGACAGGGCTTCCACTGCATCTGTATTTTTCACATAAAAGCCCTTGCGGCCAAAAATGCGCATGGCCGTTCCCAGAGCAAATGGTGAGGATAGTGCCAGGGCACATGGACAAGCCACAATTAAGACAGCAGTAAACACTTTTATACCTGTGGCTGTATCAAATTGGAGCCAGTAGAGCGACGCGATAATGGCAATGGCCAGAACGCCAAAGGTGAAGTAGTGACTCACTTGATTGACCAGGACATTCAAGCGTGAAAAACGCGGTTTACTGAAGACATCGTTATTCCAGAGTTGTGTCAGATAGCTTTGTGAAGGCTCTTTAATGACCTCAAGTTCAATGGTGGTGCCAGCCTGACGTCCACCGGCATAGATAAAATCTCCAGCCATTTTGGTCACAGGTGTGGACTCGCCACTGACAAAACTGTAATCAATATAGGCATCTGTTTTGAGCAAAACAGAATCAGCAGGGATTAACTCCTGGTTCCGAACCACAATACGGTCACCGGGCTTCAGTTTTGAAACGGGAACGACAGCTTCCACATTATTGATCTTACGGGTGACAGAAAGGGGGAAAAATGATTTATAATCTCTTTCAAAGGAAAGGACTTCATAGGTTTTCTGCTGGAATAAGCGACCCACCAATAAAAAGAAGACCAGACCCGTAAATGAATCGAGATAGCCCACGCCAGTTTGGGTAAGAATTTCCCAGGCTGACCTAAAAAAGAGCATCCCGATACCCAGTGTAATGGGAACATCAATATTAACGGTACGGGACTTAATTCCAGCCCAGGCTGATTGATAGTAATCTTTGGCGGCAAAGAGCAGAACAGGTGTGGACAGCACCAGACTTAGATAGCCAAACACCAATTTAAAAGTGGGATCTACTGATCCGACCCGCGAAAGGTATTCAGGAAAACTGAGGATCATGACATTGCCAAAGGCAAACCCAGCCAAGCCAATTTTCAGATACAATTTCTTTTCAGCTGAGGACTGTTCCCGCTTACCTACTGTGTCCAGGCTCACCAGGGGCTCATAGCCCAATGAAGAGAGCAGGGCGGCAGTCTCGCTGAGTTTCATCTCTTCCCGGTTATAAGTGATGGTCACCTGCTTGCGGGGAAAGTTTACGATGGAGCTAAAAATACGAGGATCCATATCATGGAGATTTTCCAGGAGCCAGATACACGAGGCACAGTGCATGGTTGGTGTATGAAAGGTCACCTTCTCAATTTTCCCGTCTGAAAAATCTATAACCTGGGGTTTCACTGTTTCATCATCAAGATATTCAAACCGGTCTGAGATCAGATCCTGCTTCGGAGTAATACCAGGGGTATCCTCGATTGAATAATAGTCACACATCTCATTAACATTGAGAATTTCGAACACGGTTTTACAACCATGACAACAAAAGCTCTTATCCCCGATAGCAATGGTGTTGTCTGGGCAGGGTTCACCGCAATGAAAACAGCTCAAGGATTTTTCCTGATCCGTAGGTGCTTGACCCGCATCGTATTTACCGAAGTTAATTGCCATGGGGCGCCTCGATATCTTCAGTGTTTACCGGAATGCCGCACATGGCGTCAGAACCAGCACCGAGACCACTGGCAGCCAGATCAAAATTAACCTGTGCCAGTTCTTTTAATTTTTTACCACCTAAAATCTGCCGGATTGCATCCTGGGCTTCATGCCAAACGAGGTGAACAGCGCACTGACTTGAAAATTGACAGGCAATTTCACCCTGCATACAAACATTTAAATAAATAGGACCTTCAACAGCTTCAATAACTTCCAACAGCGTTTTATTTTCAGCACCCTCAGCGAGACATACGCCACCTCCATTGCCTTGAAAGGAATTGATGAAGCCAAGTTTGGCAAACTGAGACACAATGGTTCTAAGAAATCGCTGAGGAATCTTTTGATTCTCTGCTATCTCTCGGGCCGAAACGAGCTGATCGCGATCCCGTCCAGCCAGATAGACCATGAGGCGCACGGCATACTCGCCCTCATTGGTCAGGCGGAAAGACAATTTGTCTCCGTTTTTTCAAACGAAATACTTAGTATTTGAGGTAGATATGACGTTCTGTTTAGCATGGTTACAACACAAAATAACAGGGAACATCTCAAATGCCATGTAAATAGTGATGTTTGACAAGAAAGAAGATAAATCGCCAGCGAGATTTACTTTTAGACACGAATTACATGAATCCTCACAAAATACCACGAAAAATGTTATGGAGAAAAAGCTGTTAGCCTATATTCGCTTTTAGGTCAATTCGTCCATTTTGTATTATTCGTGTCTAGAGCCATACTACCAAACCTGGGTAAACAAAAAAAGGGTAAATATCAGCCTACCCTTTTTCATGCTAAATTTGAGACCAGTTAATTTTGATCAAGCCTCAATTTAAATCCAACCAGTATGGCTCCCAGGGCCTATTTCTGGAGGGCAATCTCCAGATAACTCGACGCATAGGTGTCCTGTGCTTTAAAATCGTATTCAAATTGTGTTTCACCACTTTCCAGGGTAATGATTCGGTCAGGTGTTTGAGTAAAGTTGACGGTCTGGCTACTATAGACCACCTTTAATACCCAGTCTGGGAGAGCCTGATTCATGGTGAATTCATATAGAAATTTATGATCAAGCACTTCCTCCATGGATTTATAGGTAAACCCAAAAGTCATATCACTGCTGGAGACCTGAAAGATCAACCACTCTCCCTTATCATCTCTCACAATACTTGTAGCAGGTGATTTGCCGTCAACAGTCCCAACCCAGGTGTTGGCGGCATTGAAGGGCAGTAAACATTCGAATCGTTGCGGCCATTCCTCTCCATCCCGAAGATGTCCTTCAATTTCGACTTCAAAATTCATGTAGGCGGGATCAGGATGAATCGTCATGGCAAAAGAACTGAAAGGTGTTCTTTTTGACGACCAATCCTTAAGTGAAAAAACAAAGGGCATGGATATCCAGACCTGCTCTGGCATCCCCTGCCTAGTGGCTGGTTCAAAGAGCGTACGTTTCACCGCATTGGTCACAATCTGATCCAGATCGGGGTGGAGGGACTCTCTCACCCTGGTCTGTATTACCTGACCTTCTGTGGAGATCAAAGCATTAACAACCACCCTGCCTTCAATACCTGCTTCACGCATGGAACGTGGATAATGAACACGCATTCCGAGACTTTCATAACCCTCGACTGGGCGAGGTTTTATAAGCTCTACTGAATCCTTTTCCCCAAAAAGCCAGGCGCATTGCTGGAGGAGTATCAACAAACAAATCGACTGAATTACCACGATTGAGAATCGATATTTCTGTGCTCGCATAAAACACCTCCCCAGGCCATATCTGGATGGACTTAAATATAAGGGAATGCTTGTTAATAACAATGCTTTAGGGCACCATCGCAAGCCCTCAAAAGGGGTGAATAACTTACCTTATTTGCTGGAAATATCAGTCTGTGATGAGTAGGGGCAGTAGGCTCTTTCCGTCCACCTTATTCAGGGGCTCCACACCGAGGAGGTCACCAATAGTAACTGCCATATCCACGGTAGCTACAGAATCCATGAGACTTCGCGACTGCATGTTCACTGAACTGAAGACCAGGGGCACATGACTGTCATATTCGTATGGGGTGCTGTGTGAGGTTCCATAGGGATTCCGGAATAACCAGCTTTCTTCGACCAGGGTATACACATCCGGACTCATCTCGGTGTGCATAAAATTTCTCAGACGGTAGGCCCGGTAATCATCGGGGGTTGCAGCCAGTAGCTCAGTCTTTGTGTAAAGCCGATACACACCTTCCACTGATTCCATATAGGTCTGTAGAATGGAATCCACCACGGATTGCTCAACCCGAAGTGAATCCATCATGGAGAAATCGTAGTAATAGCTGGAGACTTTACGATGGATATAGTCGTGGGTCCCATAGAGAGAGTCCAACTCGGCGTAGGCCCTGGACCGAGTTGCCAGGTAGAATTCTTCATCTACACGACCACCATATTTGTGCTGGATATGAATCCGATGCTCGGGCAGAGGTAAGCCACCATGATCAGCAGTAAGAACAAAGAGCACATTTTCCAACCCGACTTCCTGGATCAGGAAGTCGATAAAGGTCATGAGATAGCCATCAATCTTAAGGAGGTAATCCATGACTTCATGGGAAAAATGACCATAATAATGAGCCAGTAAATCCTGTGTAGATAACCCAATATTCAGAATATCCGGGGTTTTATCCTGACCCATGTCAGCTTTTCGTACTATAGTCGTGGCCAAATCCAGGGTCATACGATCCATCCAGGGACGACCAGCGATTTCAGTCTTAATCTTAGCATCATCCCATTCTGCTTCAAAACCAATGGGAAATACCGGGCTGTAAGTAGCCCTGTCAAAACGATCTGTTTCAGCATAAAAGGAGTCGCCATGGGTATACTCAGCCAGAAGTGCGGGATCTACATCGTTCGTCCAAATTGATCCCGATAACTCAAGATATTCAGATTGTTGTTAAAGTCACTCAACCATGCTGGAATAGTGTCAGTGTAATAATCTGTCGTAGTAAAGGAACCCTTCCAATTGTACCAGATAGCCAGATCAGGGTTTTTACCAGACATCATAATGGATGCTCTATCCTTACAGGATACACCATACACTTTTGTTTCTGGTGAGACCGCTTTGAGCCAATCTCCATAGGAGGTGGCAGCCACCTTGTCATAAGATACCTGATGGGCCGGAATATCCAGTGCATTGGCATCTGGATCCTCTACGCAATACACATCCTTCTTTTGAATGCGATCATACCAATTATTTCCAATAATGCCTACCGGACCGGGGTGCAGTCCAGATCCCAGAACAAAGTGTCCAGGACCAGTGGCGCAATAACCATGTTCATGATGGGCATTTTCAAAGCTAGTGCCATGATCTTCCATCCATTTAAAACCGCCGGTGAATACTGGACGGTAATTATCATATGCGAAATAAGCAAAATGGTCCACAGAGATAACCACAACAAGACGGGGTTTCTGTTCGGGTTTACAGGAAATGAGGAACAGTATGGTGAGGAGCAGGAGAATGTTTTTTGGGGTGTGCCTGTGAATCCTTATATGTGTCTCATGGGGGTTAACCTTGCGAAGGTTTTAAACCTTCGCAAGGTTAAGCATTGATCCTTACAGCGCCTTCATGGTTTCAATATGTTCTCTTAGTTTATCAAGAGACTGGGCATAATGATCCATTTTGTCGCGTTCCTTGGCAACAACGGCTTCAGGAGCACGATCCACAAAATTTTTATTGGCCAACTTACCTTGAACAGACTTGAGAAAACCCTCCGTGTCGGCAATTTCCTTCTCAAGACGCTCAATCTCCTTTTCCAGATCAATAATGCCTTCCAAGGGAATAAACAGTTCCATCTTTTCCACCATTGCAGAAGCGGAAAAGCCAGGTTTCTCTACATCAAGTCCCAGTGTGATGTCATTACAACGGGTGAGCTTGGCGATGGTTTCCCGAGTTTTGGTCAAAATGTCCAACTGAGCTTGACTATGTACACGCCCCACCAGTTTGATACCATGTGATGGTGGTACATTCATCTCAGAGCGGATGGTCCTCACTGCAGTAATCACCTTCTTCAGAAAGTCAGTTTCTTTGGCTTCAGCAGGAGCGTCAAATGCTTTGGTTACTTCTGGCCAGGCTGCCACAATAAGATCAGGTTCATCAGCCAATTTGATCTGTTGCCAGATCTCTTCACTCATAAAGGGAGCGTATGGATGAAGCATTTTCATGATATCGCGGAGCACATAAATAGCCACGGACATGGCGGTTTGCTTCTGGACTTCCGTACCATCATAGAGGCGTAACTTGATTATCTCGATGTACCAGTCACAGAAATCATTCCAGATAAAGTCCCACAATGAGCGGGCGGTTTCGTCAAAAGAAAACCCTTCGAGCTGTTTGGTTACTCTCTTGATGGTCACATTGAGACGATGGAGAATCCAACGATCCGGCAACTCAAGACCTTGCCATTTTTCGGGATTAAGATGATCCGCCGTGAGGTCGAAATCTTTATTCATGAGGACAAAACGACTGGCGTTCCAGACCTTATTCATAAAGTTGCGGGCCACATCCAATCGTTCTTCGGTAAAGAGAATGTCCTGACCCTTAGGAGCGATGAGCATAACACCAAAACGCAAGGCGTCGGCACCATATTTATCAATCAAGTCAAGTGGATCTGGTGAATTTCCCAGGGATTTGGACATCTTTCGTCCATCGCTATCACGAATGATGCTGGTGAAGTAGACATTCTCAAAAGGAATGTCACCCTTAAACTGATACCCCGCCATGATCATGCGGGCTACCCAGAAAAAGATGATATCTGGACCGGTGACCAAGTCATTCGTAGGATAATAGTAATCGAGATCCTTGCTGTCCTCAGGCCACTGATGTACTGCAAAGGGCCATAACCAGGATGAAAACCAGGTATCCAGGACATCTTCATCTTGATGAAGTTTATCTGACCCACACTTGCTACATACTGTGGGACTCTCAACCTGAACCATCATCTCATTACAATCCTGACAAGTATACACGGGAATACGGTGACCCCACCAGAGCTGGCGACTGATACACCAGTCCTTGATATTGGCCATCCAGTGTTCGTAGGTCTTGGTCCAATGAGCAGGATGAAATTTAATCTTGTCATCACGGACAGCTTTGAGAGCAGGTTTGACCAGTTCGGTCATATTCATAAACCATTGTTCAGACTCATAGGGCTCAATCGGCACATTGCCACGTTCGGAGTAACCGACTTTGTGGACATGTTCTTCAATTTTTCCCATGAGACCCAGCTCTTTGAGCTGTTCAATGACAACTTCGCGAGCTTCGAATCGGTCGAGACCGATAAACTTGCCAGGAACATTGCTGTTCAAGCTGGCATCTTCATTAAAAATATTGATGAATTCCAGGTTGTGGCGTTTGCCCATTTCCCAATCATTGGGATCATGGGAAGGAGTTACTTTCACACAACCCGTTCCAAAATCTTTGTCCACATATTCATCAGCAAAAATGGGGATTTCACGACCCACCAATGGCAGGATCACATGTTTGCCAATGAGATGCTGATAGCGTTCATCATCGGGATGGACAGCCACACCACTATCACCCAACATGGTTTCAGGTCGGGTGGTGGCTACAACGAGATAGTCAGAGGAATCCTTGATGGGATAACGCATATGCCAGAGATGACTGTTGCGTTCCTGATAGATAACTTCTTCATCAGAGATGGCCGATTTGGTTTTTGGACACCAGTTGACCAGGCGTTCTCCGCGATAGATATATCCTGCATTGTAGAGCCCAACAAAGGAGTGGAGTACGGCTTTATAATAGTCATCATCCATAGTGAAGCTTTCCCGCTCCCAGTCACAGGAGGCACCCAGCTTTTTGAGCTGGTCAATGATGATACCGCCGTATTTCTCTTTCCATTCCCAAGCATGTTCCAGGAAGGCGTCACGACCGATCTCATGTTTGGTGATGCCCTTTTCACGAAGCATGTTGACGACTTTGGTTTCTGTGGCGATAGAAGCATGATCGGTACCAGGTATCCAGCAAGCTTCACGACCCTGCATACGGCGCCAGCGCAGGAGAATATCCTGCATGGTATTGTTGAGGACGTGACCCAGAGTGAGAATTCCCGTCACATTGGGTGGTGGAATAACAATGGTATAGGGTTCTTTGGTGTCATCAGGTTCTGAGTGGAAATAATTTTGTTCCAACCAGTGCTGGTACCATTTGTCCTCAATAAGTGAGGCATCGTATCGTTTGCTGAGTTCTTGTGTCATGTCTAAATCTTACCTTTATTTATCATCAGCTAGTCATTGCGAGGACGCCACTGCTAGCGGGGGACGTGGCAATCTCGATTTTGGAGATCGCCGCAGTCGTCCCGACATACTTGTCAGAACTCCTTCGCGAAGACGGGAAAAGATTTGCATTCCCAATAACAACTGTCTTTTTATCAAATTTTCAAGCTATGAATTTAGACGCCGTGATAGGGTGGTGTAAGGGGAAACTAGTTTAGAGTTGATGAGTTTTTGAGTTAGAGGGTTGCTGAGTTTATGGGTTCTATGGGTTCTATGGGTTCTATGGGTTTTTGAGGTAAGTGTTGAAGGGCGTAGGGGGTGCTAAACTTTTGCATGATCCTGTTCGTGTCTTCGCGAGCCTGTCCGCCGTACTGCGTACTTGTAGGAAGGCGGGCAAAGCGAAGCGATCTCGGGCTGCTCTCAATCCAGGGAATCGGAGATTGCCACAGCTTTCACTTCGTTCAAGCTTCGCAATGACGTACCGGATATTTGACATAAGCGAATGGATTAATTAGTAGCGAATAGCCAGACTGATGGAGGCATCATTTTGCCAGGAGACGACGGTATCTTCATCAAAAATCACAAAGGCGTCGCCATAGGTCCATTTATTGGGCTCGATGATATCCGGGGCGCCCTGGATGGAGGCGACCTCATCCCAACTTGACCCCACACCGAAATAGCGATCGGAGTAGAAGCGATTGGGATCCAGGATCATACCTACTTTCAAAGGATTCAGTTCTGAGGAAGTCCATGAAGTCACCTTGTCCCCTTCGAACTCAACTGTGGAAAAACCGTAGCGCCATTCCAGACCCCTGATTTGTAGTGGTGGTCCCTGAACCGTGGACACCCACTCCTTATCAGAACCCAGAGTAAAAAATGTATCCTGGACAACCTCTTCAACCACAGGTACCACCTTTTTAGCCGCCGCTTTTGCTCTGGCCTGGTCGGCCTCTTTTTGTTGAAGCGCCTTGATTCTGGCTGCATTCTCCAGGTTTGACTTTTGGGTGAATTGTTTATAGCGATCCTCAGGTGAATCACTGAGGGATGAACCCAGCATAAAGAGAAAGCCCACCAGGATAATCAGGATGGTAGCTACAAAGAGGGCGGTAGCCCCTGGCAAGTAGTCGCCAAAGGACATACTTTCTTCAAAGAGGTCTGGCTCCGGTTCAGATTCTTTCTTGGGCCGTGGCGGGGTTTTAGGCCGCTCCTGTTTTGGTGGCGGCTTGGGCGGTTCTTGTCGCGGTGGTGGTTTGGGTTCTGGCCGTGGCCTGGGACGAGATCTTTGCTGCTGTTGTTGGTAGCGTGGCGGTGGCTGGGGGGGAGCAAAACCCATACCTGCACCGGCATTCTCGTCCTTAACATGGCGGAAGTGGCCGTATTTCTCCACATAGGTAAGGGCCACGGTTTTGGCCTCGTTGATGACTTTGATCTGAGCTTCGGCTTTGGCGCCAACCCGTTCATCATTCTGAAAGCGATCGGGGTGCCAGATTTTAGCCAGATCACGATAGGCTTGTTTGACATCATTGGCGTCAGCGGTTTTCTCAAGACCAAGGGTTTTGAGTGCTTCGGCTATTTTCATGCCTTTACTGGCCATGGATGTCTTTTACCCTTTCAAGCGCTTGATGACGATTCGTATATGGCTTTTAAGATATTCGGGTGACACTTAATAATCTAGAGCATATCTCTGATTTTTCTCGGACTTACCCAGAAGTTTCCAACAGAGGTAGCCAATGGTCATCAACTGAGTCCTTGATTAAATAATCAGAAGGCCTAGATTCAGGTATGATTTAAAATTGGGACGGGGTTTCAACACAACATGCCGCTTTTACAAGCCAAAACCGAATGCCGTCTGCAGGTAGCAGGTAGCAGGTAGCAGGTAGCAGGTAGCAAGGCTGGCTTGTTTATGAAATTCACGACCTCTGGGGAACCCCATAATAATATTTATTCGAGACCGTATAAACACTGTTAGAAACACCCCGAAAAGAATTGATCTTGGGGACAAACAATTATATTGTACATTATAGTGTCGCATTAAGTGTACAATAGGAGAAAATGATTATGCAAAGAATAAGACTAGATCAGGACATCAAACCTCTTTCAGAGTTTAGGGCAAATGTCACAAGCTTTATTGACGAGATGAAAAGAAACAAGAGGCCCATGGTAATTACGCAACATGGGAAAAGTTCAGCAGTGATGCTTGGAGTAGCTGAGTATGAACAGATGCTTGAGAAACTCGAATTATTATCTGATATCCAGACAGCAGAGGATCAACTACGTGCAGGAGAAGGATTGACACATGAATCTGCTAAGTCGAAAATTATCAAGAATCTAAATGTATGAGGGTGATCTGGTCGCCCCTGTCTTTGGATCGAGTAACAGAAATAGCAAAATACATTGCTGCAGAAAATAGAGCTGCTGCAATCGAACTTGTTGAACATCTCTTTTCACGAGTTGAACAACTGAGCAAATATCCTGAGAGTGGACAAGCTGTCCCAGAACTCAGTAGATCGGATATAAGACAATTAGTTGACGGTAATTACAGGATTGTGTATAAACTTGAGATAGAACAAATATCAATTCTTACGGTGAGACATCATAGACAGATTATTTCAGAGGATGATATCTGATTTAGGTATTCGGGGGTTTTCTAACAAAGGTACTGTAGTTAAAGTCAAGTGAATTAGCCTACATATTCCGGGTCATACTCAGTTTCATTGATCCACAAAAAATAGATCAGAAGCAGTAGTTTTCTGGCTACTGCGATGACTCCGACCT
>Ga0307991_1000127_pt1 | contig 56911 bp, 73 predicted proteins | sample EllFjometagen131_FD_203146 | JGI IMG/M metagenome (GOLD analysis project Ga0307991, IMG submission 203146) | Marine microbial communities from Ellis Fjord, Antarctic Ocean - #131 | ecosystem: Environmental > Aquatic > Marine > Unclassified | place: Southern Ocean | collected 2014-10-08
CTTTTAATCCAACAACTAATATCAAATTCAGTTTGAAAGCTGATGCAAAAGTATCACTTAATATTTACAATGTTCGTGGTCAAAAAGTAAGGACATTGATCAATAATAGTATGAAAGCCGGATATCATACTGTAGTTTGGAATGGTAAAGATGAAGCAGGCAAAAGTGTATCAAGTGGCATATATTTCAACCAGTTCGGTACAGCTGAAGATGATGGTAGTGATTACACAAGTATCAAGAAGATGATACTCCTTAAATAAAGGATTAAATATAATCACAGATTAATAAATTAATAGCCCTGCTCGGTGTTTTACGAGCAGGGCTGTTTAGGTTTAAGTCTCAAATTATTTTAGTTAATTCACATGTCACTCAATAATTCTAACAGCTCATCTAAATTACTATTTGTAAATTCAATCTCTGTACATTCCCTATAAAGTTCTTCTCTCTGTTCCCATAACTTAAATAATTCTTCTTCACTTCTATCAAGTACGAGAGGGCGGTATGAGTTTAGTATTCTTGACCTGATTATTTGCCAGGATGGATTCAGCCAGATAGTTTGTTTTGTTTTTAGGAATTCTATGTTTTCCTTAAGTTCAACAATTCCACCACCTGTAGAGATTATCCCAGATATATTCCAATTTAATAATATTTTTGATTCAATATCTCGAAATGTTTTTTCACCTTTTAATTTAAAAATATCATTCACACTAAGTTTTGCTTTTTTTTCGATCTCACGATCAATATCATGAAAGTCCAAATTCAATTTTACAGCTAATTTCTCGCCCAGATAAGTTTTTCCAACTCCCATAAATCCGATTAAAAAGATCTGCTTACTCATATATGACTCCTTGTAAAACAAAAGACCGGTTTTTTATCACCGGTCTTTTTTATACTGTTTATTTAAAAGATGAATTTTCTTTATTCATCTTCCTTTTTTTCTTCTTTTACATCTTCTTGTTGAACCTCAACAGTTTCTTCTACAGTTTCTTCTTTTGAAACTTCAGCAGTTTCTTCTGCAGCTTCTTCAACAGCTTCTTCTTGTGAAACCTCAACAGTTTCTTCTGCAGTTTCTTCTTTAGGTTCTTCGGGTTTAGTTTCTTTCAGCTCTTCTTTTGGAACCTCAACTGTTTCTTCTGCAACTTCTTCTTTCGGAGCTTCAACAGTTTCTTCTTTAACTTCTTCTTTCGGAACCTCAACTGTTTCTTCAGCAGCTTCTTCTTTTACTTCCTTTTTCGTATCTTCTACTGCTTCTTCTTTAGGTCCTTCAGGTTTAGTTTCTTTCAGTTCTTCTTTCACAAGATTTTCTTTAATTGCTTTTCTCTTTTCAGATTTTGCATTTACTCTCTCTTGATGCAATTCTACAAATTCATTAAACTCATCTTTATCTCTGGCAAAGAAATGTGCTTTCACACTTAAGATCAAACGTCTGTTTTCCAGATCAAGTTCAATTACTTTCAGTGGTAATACTTCACCAACTTCAAAAGCCATCCCAGCTTTCTTGAGTCCGGGAATTGCCAGATGAGAAAGAGGAATAAATCCTTCTACTGTATTCTCATTAACAGTAACATCAACCAATACACCTTTAGCAATGATCTTAACGATATTTGCTTTTACTTCTGTATTGATCGGCAGTTTTTGATCAAGATCATTCCATGGATCAATGTGCAATTGTTTTATACCCAAGGCAATTCTATGTAATGTTTTATCAATAGAAAGTACTTTCACATCAACTTCATCACCCTTCTTGAGTACTTCTTTGGGATGATAAATTCGTTTTGTCCAGGAGATATCTGAAATATGGATCAATCCTTCTATATCCTCTTCGATCTCGATAAATACACCAAATGGGGTTATACTTTTCACAATTCCTTTGATTTGAGTTCCAACCGGATATCTATCTTCTATAGTAAGCCATGGATTTGGTTCCATTTGCTTAACACCGAGAGAAATTCTTCTTTCTTCCTTAGAAGTAGAAAGGACAATAGCCTTAATTGAATCACCTTTATTAAACATTTGTTTAGGATGTTTAATCTTTTTTGTCCAACTCATTTCTGAAACATGTACAAGCCCTTCAACTCCAGACTCCAGCTCAACAAATGCACCATAATTAGTTATATTAACAACTTTACCGGAAACAATTGATCCTTCCGGATATTTTGTTTCAATATTTTCCCATGGATGTGGAACTAATTGCTTTAAACCAAGTGAAACTTTTTCATTTTCTATATCAAATTTCAGTACTTTAACTTTAACCTTATCTCCGATATTCAACATATCAGAAGGATGTTTAATATGACCCCAGCTCATATCAGTGATATGAAGCAGGCCGTCAATTCCACCCAAATCTATAAAAGCACCGTAATCGGTAATATTTCTAACTTCACCATCAAGTTCTGCACCTTCGGTGATTTCTTCTTTTAATCCTTCTAAACGTGATTGCTGTTCTTCAATGAGAACCTGCTTTCTGGAAACAATGATATTTCTCCGCTCTTTATCAATTTTGATGATCTTGAACTCGCTTTCTTTACCAATAAATTGATCTAAGTTTGGAATTGGTTTTGTAGAAATCTGTGATCCAGGTAAAAAAGCTTCCAGATTTTCCAGATCAATAATCATTCCACCTTTTACACGACGTCTTAGTATTCCGATAACTGATTTATTCTCTTCCATAATCTTTTCAAGTTTTTCCAGATTTAGATAAAAATCGGCTTTCTTTTTGGAAAGTCTGAGTCTGCCAATTCCATCTTCTACAGAATCGATATAGACTTTGATCTTACTACCTATTTCGGGTAGGTTAGAATTTGAAAATTCACGGATCGAGATCGCACTTTCAGATTTAAATCCGATATCAACTAGAACTGATCGTTCATCAACACTTACTACAATACCTTCAACAATTTTTCCCTGTTCAAATTTTTTGAAATGTTCATCAAGCAAGGATTCCATATCTTCTTCATATTCATCTTTGCCAGATTCTTTTTTTGTTTCCTTTTTCTCTTCCTCTTTTACTTCTTCATTTGATTTTTCTTCAACTTTAGATTGTTTTTCTTCCTTACTTTCGATAGTTTCATTCGTTTCTGAAAATTCATTGTTTTGATCGTTAACAAACATTAATCCTCCCTAAAACCAGGAATATCTTCGATATTTTCGACTTTATTAATATTCCCTACACACTCTAAAATATGATTATAAACTTCTACAATTACCCAATCAGGAGTAGAAGCACCAGCGGTTAAGCCAATATTTTGTTTATTTATAAACCATTTTTTATTAATTTCACACGCTATCTCTATATGGTAGGTCTTTACAAAACTTTCACAAATTTTGGCAAGCATTTTTGTATTCGAACTGTTTTTCCCACCGATCACGATCATAATATCACTCACTTTTGCCAAATTTAAGGTTGAGTTTTGTCTTACAGTAGTTGCATTACAAATAGTATTTATAACACGCATTTCGTGACATTTTGGAACTAATTTTTTTACCAATTCCTGCAGATCTTCAACTCTTCTGGTTGTTTGAGAAATAATTCCAATTTTCTTAAATTGTTTATCCTCAAGTTCGTCCGCATTTGCTACGATCAATACCTCTTTATCTACATAAGATCTTAATGCTTTAACTTCAGGGTGATCACGATCGCCTAAAATTATAAGATAGTATCCCTCTTCCGATAATGATTTAGCATAATCCTGCGTTTTAGAAACATAGGGACAGGTCGCATTGATAATTTCAATATCATTTTTTATTAATTCATCTAAAATCTCTTTTTTTACTCCATGCGATCTAATAATAGTAGGGCGTTTTTTTATTTGATCAAAGTTATCAACTTTAATTATTCCTTCACTTTCAAGTTTTGCTACCATTTGCGGATTATGTATAATTGAGCCCAGAGTAACAATCTCATGATTTTTTTTTGATGCTTCAAGGGCAATTTTTATAGCTCGTTTCACACCGAAACAAAAACCTGAGTTTTTAGCAATTCTAACATTCATTTTTCAACCTATATACTTTTTCAATTACAATCTTTGCTAATTTTTTATAATCTTCTTTTGAATCTCCCATTTCTGCAAATGAGATTGCTTTTATTTTCTCACCAATTACAATTTTTAATCTTTCCTTACCTAAAAAACATTTCATAAAATTAGTTGAATTATGGATATAAACTGGACATATATCTCTTTTTGTGTCTATTGCAAATTTGCCAATACCGGATTTCACCTTACTAGATTTTCTTGTACCTTCGGGAAATATCAAAATTGAATGTCCCTTTCTTAGAACCAGTTTCACCATTGTAATAGCAGCTTTATCTATTCTACCACGTTTTATCGGGATACAATTTACATAATTTAAAAAAGCTCCAATTGGTTTATGTTTAAATAATTCCACTTTTGCAAGATAGTGAATTTCTGCAGGAACTATTGACCCAATAAATGGTGGGTCAAAAGCTGAGATATGGTTAGCTGCAATTATACAATTCGAAATTTCTGATAGTCTATGCTCATTGATTATTTGCAGTCTCCAGAATATCTTCATATACAGCCTTACGCAACCCGTAATTATTGAATAACTTTTACGCATCTTTACCTCATTCAACTACAATTGAATAGATCATATCGACCTGCTGATCTATTGTCACATTACTTGTGTCAATTGGAATAGCATCTATTGCTTGTTTAAGTGGAGATATATCACGAGTAGAGTCATTTTTATCGCGCCAAATCAATTCTTCTTCTATCTTTTCTAGAGAGATATCTTCACCTTTTAACCTCGCTTCCTTCCATCTGCGTAATGCACGCGTCTTTACATCTGCTATCATAAAGAATTTAAAATCAGCATTAGGAAATACAACTGTACCAATATCTCTGCCATCCATTATAATACCACCATTCTCTCCCATTTTACGCTGCAATTCAACCATCTTTTTTCGTACTATCCCAATTACCGCAATTTGAGAGGAGAGCTTAGTTATATCCGCTTCCCGAATCCGAGTTGAAACATCTTCATTATTTAAAAGTATTCTATTCCCATTTTTTGCATATTTAATCTTAATACTTATCGTATCAAGCATCTTTTTTAAAGCAATTTCATCATCCAAATCCACATCCTGTAATAACGTACATAACCCGCAAGCACGATACATAGCTCCGGTATCGATATAAACATATTTTAATCTTTTTGCTAGTTGTTTTGCTGTCGTACTCTTACCGGAAGCAGCCGGGCCGTCAATAGCGATCACAAATCTTTTATTCATTAATATTCCTTAAAAATTATATACCAATCCAACTGTATTATCTTCAAATTTGAGATGTATTTTCTTTTTTTTATCCTGAAAATCGAAGAGATGAGCATCAACAAAAGCATCAATAGCTGATAGAAAAATAACTGTTCCAATCCAAAAAAAATCACTTTGTCGCTTCTCATAATATTTTACATATTCGTTATAGTAATCTGAATTTAATTCTGGATTTACTTTATATTTATCATATGAATTCTCTGCTTCAAGATGATGATAGGCTGCAAGACCTATCAAGCTTCCTTCCACTGCGAAAACTAAGCCAGATTTTACAAATTTCCTGTTATATAATTGACCTCCTCCTGGAATAAGGCAGGAAAGAGCTGCTGCTTTTAATGGTTGTTTTTTCACAAGTTCCTCTTCTGCGAATAGAGAAGTTAAAAGAAGAAATAGGAAGAGAATTATCAACAAATTACGCATGTTTAATTCTCTCTTTTAAAATTTGGAAAAATAGAGGTATCATGATCTCATGATGTCCAATAAAATAATAACCTTTCCCACCACTTAAAGTAGGACGTTGTACGATATTGGTTTGCGGACGATAATGCCTATTCATATCAAACACAGCTGTATAGAAATTATTCAGAGGATATCCCAAGTTACGAACAACAGTAACTGCTTTTAAAAATACTTCTGGCATAATAACTGCAGAACCAAAATTCAAAAAGATTCCACCATCATTTAAATCAATAAGACTATTGCAGAATATCCTGAAATCACGCATTGAACAATCACCTATAGCTGCACCATCAGCTGTTTCATGCTGATGAACAATATCTGTTCCAAGGGCAACATGCACAGTAAAGGGAATTCCTAATCTGTAAGCATTAGCAAAAAGAGAAATTTTATTATTCACAGCTTTAGTTTCTATTAAATTTTTTCCGATTGCTTCTCCGTAACCAAGTTTTTTATAGGCCGAACTTATGATCTCATTAATACCGTCACAAGTCTCTTCTGCCATACCAAATTCACCTGATTCTAAAGCAGAAGCTACATCTTCAGATGTTTCACCAAACCTGGCAATTTCATAATCATGAATTACAGCCGAACCATTTGAGGCTAATCCTTTAATTAAACCGATTTCCATCATTTCAATAATAATTGGAGCCAAACCGCATTTAATGACATGGCCTCCCAAAGCAACTATAACAGGTTTATTATTTTTGTAGGCATGGACACATTTATCTAATAACTCATTAAAATCTTTTGCTTTCAATATATCCGGCAGGGATTTGGTAAATTCTTGAAAATTTGTTATTCCTGGTTTAGAAAAATATTCCTTTTTTACCAAACTTAATCTGTTCTTAATCGAAGTTTTTCGTAATTTAGTAAAATCTATTTCGTTATACTTACTCATGTATTTACTCCATTTTCATATCGATCTTATCTGCAAATTCATCTTTAAAAGCTTTATAATTCCCAGCTAGAATCGCCTGTCTTGCCTTCGTAACGAGATCAAGATAGAAATGCAAACTGTGAATAGAGGCTAATCTCATTCCCAGCAATTCATTCACATTAAACAAGTAACGAATGTAAGCACGTGAAAAATTCCGGCAAGTATAACATTGGCAATTTTCATCAATTGGAGAAAAATCTTCTTTATATCTGGCAGATTTTATGATCATTTTCCCATTCCAGGTAAAGATCGTTCCTTTCCTTGCATTTCTGGTCGGCATCACACAATCCATCATATCAACACCGTTTTCGATATTCTTTAATAAATCACCCGGAGTACCAACTCCCATTAAATACCTTGGTTTATCCATTGGTAATATATCATTGAGAAATTTTGTGATCTTGAACATATCTTCTTTGTTCTCACCAACAGCAAGTCCGCCAATAGAATATCCGGGGAAATCCATTTCCATTAACTTTTTAGCACTTTCTTCTCGTAGATCTTTGTGAACACCACCCTGCACAATTCCAAATAGAGCCTGTAATTCAGTATTCTTATGAACGGCTTTCCCTCTTGCAGCCCAATTTAAGGTTGTTTTTAGAGAATCTGCAACATATTTTTTTGTGGCCGGGTAAGGAGGGCATTCATCAAAAGACATAATAATATCTGCGCCAATTGCATTTTGAATTTCAATTACTTTTTCCGGTGTGAACATGTGATGACTTCCGTCAATATGAGATTGAAAACGAACCCCTTCCGGTGTTATCTTCCGTAAACCTGCCAAACTCATAACCTGGAAACCGCCACTATCGGTAAGGATCGGTTTATCCCAACCCATAAATTTATGTAATCCACCTGCTTTTTTAATCAATTCATGTCCTGGGCGCAAATAAAGGTGATACGTATTACCTAAAATTATTTGAGCTTTTATATTATATAGATCTTGCGGATCAAGAGTTTTAACTGTTGCACGCGTGCCAACAGGCATAAAAATTGGTGTTTTGATCTCACCATGGGGAGTTTGCAAAATCCCTGCCCGGGCATTTTCACAGGTTGCTTCAATTTTGAAATTGAAAATATTATCCTCCATTTTCTATTTGTGCTTTATGTTCTTTCATCGAATTACTGCGGCTGAACAATCTGCTGAAATCATTCCAAAAAGCAAAGATCATTAGAAAAACAAGTATGAAAAGACCAATGTTCTGTAATACTATCTGGATATTTAAACTTAGTGGTTTTTTTCGGATCCCTTCGATAAAGCAAAAGAAAATATGTCCTCCATCCAGAATGGGAATTGGCAATAAATTCATGATCATCAATATTAAACTTATCGCTGCTATAAAAGAGAGTATACTATCAAGTCCTTTATCTGCAGTTTGAGCAGACATGGCATAGATCATAACCGGGCCGCCAAGATTATTCTTGATCTCACTTGGATTGACGATCAATTTATACAGCATAGCGTAATTCAAATAAACAAACCTTATTGTACCGAGTGTGCCATACTTTATAGATTCAAATATATTATATCTTTCTATGTATTTTACCGGCATATACTGTGTAATACCAATGATCCGGTTGTTATCCAGAATATTCTCTTCAGGAGCTATCGACTTTTCGAAGATATCATCTCCCCGTTTTATTTTTAGTGTAATCGATTCATTCTCGGCAGACGTGATCATATCCCGCATATCAAACCAATCCAATACAGGTTTACCATCGATTGATAATACTTCATCGTTATCCATCAAACCGGCTTTATAAGCTGCCATTCCTGGTGCTACTTCTCCAATTATCGCCGGAACATAAGGTAATATTTCTGTAACCCAAGTTTCAGGCTTAACTTCATTGTTGGTAATTAAAATTTGGTTATTATCCCTTTCCACCAGAAAGGTATTTTCTTCACCACTTTTTGTAAATTGAATTATCTGTGTCCAACCCTCAACATCTTCATCATTCACCTGCAAAATAGTATCTTTCTCCTGAACAAATTCAGCATAATTTGCATCTACTTTCCCAATAACAGGCAACTGATCTTCAAAATGTTTACCTACGGCAAAAATTAGGATGAAGATAAGAAGAGCTAATATAAAGTTGGCAAAAGGTCCGGAAAAGGCAATTATTGCACGTTGCCACCATAATTTGGATTTAAATGAATTTTCATCATTTTCGATCTTTTCATCCGGATTTTCACCTTTCATTTTTAAATACCCGCCTAGCGGGATCAATGATATTCTGAATTCTGTTATTCCCTTTTTAAAGGAAAATAATTTTGGCCCAAATCCAATTGAAAATTTTTCTACTTCAACTTTGAATATTCGAGCAGCAATAAAGTGACCAAATTCATGAACTGTAACCAAAATTCCCAAAGCTACTAAAGCACCCATTATATTTAACATATAACTCCATTAATACATTTTTAATATAATCAAATCCTTTCAATTCACTCAGCAGGTCAAGTTTTTTGGTTGTTTCCTGATTTTATTTGACATATTTTACACTTACTTCAAAAAAGCAAAAAAAATTGGAATATAGGTTATGAAGAAATTTGTTTTATTAATATTTGTTCTTTTATTTATAATGTCTTGTGCAAAACCAAAGGAAGAGCCGGAGAAGATCGATCCTTTTATTTATAGAACTGACGTTCTTGAAGAAGGTGAAACTCTTGCAAATGCACTTATGGATGAAGGACTGGACAACGGTTTAGTTTACAAGCTTGTGAATAAGTTAGATTCACTTTACGATCTCAGGCATGCTCATCCTAACGATAGTTTTACTGTAAAACTGGATTCTCTTGATATCCTTCACGAATTAAGTTTCAAACCAGATCAAGTTCACAATTATAGAGTTATCAGAGACACATCAAATATATTCTATACACAGATCGATACCCTCAAGCTATTAAAAGAGATCACAGTAAAAGAGGGAGAGATCCATTCATCATTATGGCAAGGTATGAGTGATGAAGGTATTGATCCTGCTACTATTGTAATGTTCACACAAATTTTTCAATGGGATATTGACTTCTTTATTGATCCGCAAAAAGGAGATGAATTCCACATTGTTTACGAAAAAAACATGGATGAAAATGGAAATTTTGTAAAAGCAGGTAATATACTTGCTGCCAATTATTCCAGTAAAAATTATAATGAGATCGCTTATAGATACACAAACAAAAAAAATGAAACCAGATATTATGATAATAACGGCAAATGTATTCAAAAAGCATTTTTAAAATCTCCTCTAAATTACAAAAGGATCTCATCATATTTTGGAAGTCGTTATCATCCTATAACCAAAAAAACACGATTTCATAATGGTGTGGATTATGCAGCCAGTTATGGAACTCCTGTAGAAGCCTCTGCTGACGGAACCATCATACATAGAGGTTGGAAAGGCGGACATCCAACTGTAAACGGGAAAACGGGTGGATATGGCAAAACCATAATGATAAGACATGGCAATGGTTATAAAACACTTTACGGTCATCTCAGCAGTTATGGTAAATATCGTGAGGGAGCCAGAGTTAAACAGCATGACATAATCGGGTATGTTGGTTCAACCGGATTATCTACTGGGAATCATCTGCATTACACGATCTATCATTACAATAAAGCCATAAATCCCTTAAAACTTAAGAACGTTTCAGGACCTCCAGTTCCAAAAAATGAGATGAACAACTTTTTAGCTTCAATTGAAAGTTTACAGAGATTTTTTATTGCAGGCTCCACAACTGATACATCAAAATAATTGTATTAATTGTGCTCTCATATTAATTGCGGAAATTATAATTGACATAATAAGGTAAAATGGAAGTTTTAGATAAAATTTTAATATCAAAGACAATGAGTATAATAAAAAGGAGAAGTATATGAAATTAAACTATATTAAAACAGGACTTATCCTGTTTTTAATGGTTTTTGGTTTCTTACTGACTCCCGTCAATTCACATGCTGCGATTGATACTTCGAGCTACGTTGTAGAAAACCTTAAAGCTGAAGATATTCCAGATGATGACGGGGGTGGTTTAGTATTAAGCTGGAAACCATTACCAAAGGAGAAGAGAATCATTGAATACCGCATATACCGCGGTGTTAATACAGATACTCTTTTCTATCATGGCAAGGTTGATGTTAACGTAAAAACAGGTGTTGCCGGCGAAATCATGTATTATTATGATTCCGGATATAACCATTTCGTTGACCTGCAATCGCCAGGAAAATTAAAAAAAGAGAAACAACAACCAGACGACAGCCCGCTTTTTAGGTCATATCCAAAAGATTTGAAAATAACAGGACCACAATTAACAAATTATAGAATACTGGGTGTTATTCCGGAAAAAGATTTCCTTTATAAAAACACAAAAGTTGAAGTTACTGAGGGTGAAGATACAGAAATTTATGCCGGTTTGAAATTACGACATTTTCATTACTTATTGAAAAAACTCAATGCAGGTAAAGATTATTATTATTCTGTGGTAGCTGTAACTGAATCCCGTAAATATATGCCTTATGCAGAACCTATTGTGGGTACTCCTATTGATAATTCACCTGAGAAGATCAAACAATTATATTCAGTATATGTTGAAGATAAAGCACGCCTTCAGTTTGAATGGGTTAGATCTTTATTTCCGGATGATCAAACTTATCATAGTTTATACTTAGTAAACAAAAAGAACATTAAGAAATTCGATAATTATGTTAAAGAGCTTATAAAAGAAGAAATGGATCCGGATTTTGAATCAACTCTGGAAAATCCGGCACAACTTATTTTTCAGAGATATTGTGGTTATCCTTATACACCAGCTAATAACGTTACAGTGAATATCGCTGATGGTAAGATCATTGATGAAAAACATGATATCAATGTAGAAATTAAAAACATGGAAGATTACGTTGCTGTTTTTTCACTTCAGGATAGAGCAGGTTATGAAACCTTCTCAGATCTCAGCACATTTGATGTTGTTAATTCCAGCAAGCTTCCAACCATTCCTGTAGAATGGCAAGTGGAAGACAGAAAAAATGATAAAGGTGATTACAACCTTATCTACTGGGATAGACCAACTGTTTTCCTGACAAACTGTATTTATCTTAACGACGAAAAGACTAATATACTTGTTAACTACGGTATTTACAAAAACGTAGAATATGATAAAATTAAAAATGTTTATTTTACCGTTTATGATAACGCTGGTAAAGAAATAACTACTATAAATGAATTTTATCAAGATAACAAAATAAAGATCAAACTGAATGAACCGTCTAATAGAGTTTCTTTTAAAATGAGAATTGTAGCAAATGGTTCTACTGGTGAAGATCAAATATTCACTCAAGACCTCATCTTTGATGAAGACGTAAGATCTCTGCTGCCCAGTGAACTGTTCCTCAATGATGAAAAAGTAAATGATTATTCTTATAATATATACAAAAATAATTATTTGAATGAAGAGTGGAGACTTTCTAAGAAAACAATGGGAGCACAAAGAGAAACTGCTGATAATGTCAGTTATAGAAGTACTACCTTTAAAGGCGTTAGTAAATATGATGCTGATAAAGGATTATTTCTTGTTGATCCATCCTTTCCGGTAAGAATGGATGATGAATTAGAAAATCAAATAAGATCAAATCTGTATGCCGGGGAAACAGCAAAATCACTTGATGCACTCAGAGAAGAAATTGCTAATTATACTGCATCAAAAGATACATTGGTAACTGAAGCTGATCTGGCTGATGCTGATGACGCAATTGAATATTACCAAACTCAAATCGATTTAGCTGAAAACAACCCTATTCTGAAAAAAGCTGCAACCTTCTCTAACAATAAGGCAAGAATAAAGTTCCTGGAGAGAGTAAAAACTATTGGAACACGTTCTTTTAAATATAAGATGTTAAAAACAGATGGAAAAGCACATTTTGCCGTCTCTGATGTATTTAAAACTGACCATATTGGGAAGTTACCTTATAATAAATTAGAGAGAGAGACTTTTTTAACATTAGGTGAAGATCATTTCTATCCAGTTCCGAACTGGTTCCAGTCTGATAAATTACCGGCACTGATCGCAACACTTGTTTTCGGTTTCATGGTTTTCTTTATGATCAGGCAAGCAAAAAGCGGTAAAGAACTTTATATCAGACCCATAGCAGGTATTGATGAAATTGATAATGCAATAGGTCGTGCAACTGAGATGGGAAGACCAATCCTTTTCGTTCCCGGTCTTTCAGGTATCAGTGACGTAGCAACTCTTGCAGGTCTTTCTATACTGGGACGTGTTGCTAAGAAAGCTGCTGAATATGATACTAGGATATTAGTTCCGGTTCGTGACTACATCGTACTCCCAATTGCACAGGAGATCGTTAAAGAAGCTCATTATGAAGCTGGACGTCCGGATTCTCATGACAAGAATAGCGTTTTCTTTATTACGACGTCACAATTTGCTTTCGTTGCTGGTGTTAACGGTGTAATGGTCCGTGAGAAAACAGCTACTAACTTCTATATGGGAATGTTCTGGGCAGAAGCTCTTATTATGACCGAAACAGGTAGTACAACCGGAGCAATCCAAATAGCCGGTACCGACGCTGTTACCCAGATCCCGTTCTTTATCACAACCTGTGACTATACACTTATCGGTGAAGAATTATATGCTGCTTCAGCTTACCTTGCACGTGAACCCCTACAACTTGGAACATTGAAAGCAGTTGATTATACAAAATTTTTAATATTTGCGTTTATTGTTATCGGGACTATATTATCAACCACTCATGCCACGTTCCTGATAAATGCATTCCCGGAAAAATAGGAGGATAAATGAAAAGACAAATTCCTTTAATAATAATTATAACCCTGGGATTTATGTTTGTTGCACATTCATTTATCCCGCACAAAATATCTACTGAATTCTTCGATTGGTTTCAAGATTGGGTAAAAGCTATCTCTCCATTCGCCGTATCTCTTGGTATAATGAGTTTATTCATGGTTCATGGAACCAAGATATCCCGTAAAGTCCCCAACTGGCAATATAGTGTTGTGACATTAGGCGGGCTTATTTTTACAGCAGTAGCAGGTTTTGTATGGGGAACACAAGCAGGAACACCCTACATGTGGTTATTTGAAAATGTTCAAATGCCTATGAGTGCTTCCATGTTCGCTTTACTGGCATTTTATATCGCTTCTGCAGCATATAAAGCTTTCCGTGCCAGATCAGCCGAAGCTACTGTACTTCTTATCGCAGCCGTTATTGTTATGCTTGGTCAAGTTCCATTGGGTGCTATGATATCGAAGTGGATCCCTGAAACATCCACCTGGATCCTGAATGTTCCAAACCTTGCTGCTAAACGTGCAATTATGATAGGAGTTGGACTTGGAATGACAGCTACTTCACTTAAGATATTGCTTGGAATTGAAAGAACTTATCTGGGTGGAGGTGATTAGAATGAATCAGAATGTAATAAACTTCTTTAACAAGATACAGAATATTGATAGACGCTACATTTATATTGTTGTAGCATTATCTATTATTATTCCGCTTCTTATTCCATTTAACTCTCCTACTTATGTAACTAAACCTACAGCAGATATTTACAAAAAGGTCGATTCTTTTGCCTTTGATGAAAATAAAGCCGTGTTATTATCATTTACACATGATGCTTCTACAATGCCTGAATTATTCCCGATGGAAGTTGCTGTTTTGAGACACTGCTTCGAAAGAAATATCAAGGTCTTCACAATTTGCTGGCTTCCAGCAGCCGCTCCACTTGTAGATTATGCACTTAACACTGCCAAAGAAGATTATGATGTTCAATCTGGTGTTGATTACTGTAACTTTGGTTTTAAACCCTGGGCAATCCAATTACCAATTATGCTTGGAATGGGTGATGATATAGCAAAAGCAGTAGAAACTGATTCTCAAGGTAGAAAAGTGGAAAATCTTGAGATCATGAAAAATATCAAGAACTATGATGATATGAACCTGGTAATTGACTTTGCAGGCAGCAGCAGTGCAATCTCCTGGATCACTTATGCAAGAGCAAGATTTGGTGCTAACATAGCAGCAGGCGTTACAGCTGTTATGGTTGCCGACAACTATCCCTACTTACAAACTGGACAATTAATGGGTATGTTCAGAGGACTTAAAGGTGCTGCTGAATATGAAAAGCTAGTCGATGTATTTGCTGCTTATGAAAGTGAAGATTATCCTAATGGAAGACCTTACAGTAACGAGATCATCAAGGAAACGAATGTACCAATTACCGGAGATACAATTCCTTATAAATACAAAAAAGCACGTATTGGTATGAACGCTCAATCTGTTGCCCATATCATGATGATCTTCTTTATTCTGCTTGGCAATATTGGTTACTTCATAACCAGGAATAAGGGATAGGGGGAAACATGTTTGAAACTATAAGTAATTTCATCGCCGCATTCCTAACGTTAAGTATATTCTCATTCTTATATAAAGATAATCCTTTCTATAAATTTGCAGAAGCTTTACTTGTCGGTGTATCTATGGGTTATGCAATTCCATTGGTTTATGAAAGTGTATTCATACCTTATGTTTACACACCAATCTTCCTGAGCCATAAATTCATAATTATCATTCCTGCCCTACTGGGTTCACTCTATATATTCAGATTCAGCAAGAACCTGGGCTGGCTTTCCAGATATCCGATCGTCTTTGGTATGAGTATCATTGGTATGAGTATACCAATGTCAATAAACTCATATGTACTTGTGCAAATGAGAAGTGCTATGTTACCAATAGATGGTATCAATTCAGCTCTTATATTTATTGGAACTGTAACTATTCTATTGTATTTCTTCTTCTCTAAAGCACATAAAGGTATTTACGGAAAAGTTACCAACGTAGGGATCTGGTTCATGATGATCGGATTCGGTGCTTCCTTTGGATATACTGTGATGGCTCGTGTTTCATTGCTTATCGGACGTATCCAATTCCTGCTGGGTGACTGGCTGGGATTAGTAAAATAAGTAATAAAAGATAAAATAAAAGCCCCTCGAATACGAGGGGCTTTTTTATGTCCTGAAATTTTGATCTACTTCCTGAATACTCGTACACCTCAGGTGTTGAGTAACTTAAAAAACTCGTCAGGATGACGTAAATTATTTTGTAGATTTATCTAAAACTGAATTCAATTTTTCTGTTAATTTCAAACAACTATATTTCGAAATATCTCCTGGACTTGTTTTCTTACCCTGCTTCCAGAGATCATACACCATTTCAATATGATCTGCGATTCCATCAACATCATCATATTGCAACATTTTCCCGCTTTTTGTTTCCTGCAGGATCTTTGCCGGTTCACTATCTATTGGTCCTACACCTAAAATTGTAACTCCGCTACCCATATATTCAAAAATTTTAGCAGTAATTATACCTTCATTGTTTTTTACATTATTTATCATTAAGAGCAACATATCAGAATTGATCATTGCCCCTATCGCTTTGTCATGAGATATATACTGATGGAATTTTACAATATTGTTCTCATCAAATTTACTTAACTGCATCTGAACATCGTTTGAGATATTACCCCAGAAATTCATTTTTATATTTGTAATCCCTCTCTTATAAATCTGAGTTACCGCTTTTAAAACCGAGATCGGATTTGACTCAGACGGGAGAGTACCAAAATAGTTCAGATTAAAATTGTTATCCGATTTTTCTCTTTTTATTTGTTTATAATCATCAGGATCAAAACAATTTGTGATAAGATGAATTTTATCTGACGGACAATTCAGATCTGCTATGATCTTCTGAGATGCAGCTAATAAGGCATCACAATTCTTCACGACCCTGCATTCCAGTAAACTGTCAAAATAGCTGGTTATTTTTAGTCTTTTAACATTTTTCAAATAGCCCATCTGAGTCCAAGGATCTCTGAAATCAGCAATCCAGTTTATCTTATATTTTTTCTTCAGTTTCAAGCCGATAAGATGAGAAGAATGAGGCGGCCCGGTTGTGATCACGGCATCATATCTATCTTTTAACAGCTCTTCTCTGGCTGATCTATATGCAAACCTGTTCCAGATCTTACGTGCGTCAGGGATCACTAAATTCAATCTGACCCAAATGAATAATCTCTTCATTATGGAATCAGTTGAATTGGTTTCTAAACTACCATAAGGTACCTTACTCTCACTGGTATTTGAGAATTTTTTATATGTCCCGCTAAAGGTTGGAGTTTTAGTTCTGATAACTTTACATTCTGGGGGGACCTTCGCTAAAAGTAATTCATCAAATGCAGGGTAATCTCCGTTTAAAGTTGTTATCACAGTTGGTTTCCAGCCATGCAGGGGCAAATACTTTAAAAACCTGAGCCAGCGCTGAACTCCAACACCCCCACAAGGAGGCCAGTAATAAATGATGATCAATAATTTTTTCATTTTTTCTTATCCCTTTGACAACTTTGATGTTAATGTTCTTTTTGTCCAAAAGTTTCTAATAGGAAAGATTAATTATGAGGCCAATCGAAAGAAAGATCTTGAATAAGATCAAAGAAAAAGGTATTACAATGTATGATGTGCTGGAAGTTATCGATAGTACATCAACCTCTGAAATGAAAAAAAGTTTCCAAGATGACTGCCTTTTCCAATCTGATAAATACTTTGCTAAGACTATTATTAATTCTCTTTTAAGAAGTAGACTGATAAAGCAGGAAGGTAATAAATATTTCAAGAATGAGAAAAAGAAGGAAGAGAAAGAGTAACATTTCTCATCAAAAACTTTATATAAAATATTCTTGAAATGTTTCTTTTAAAATATTTATTTAATTATCAAATTGATATATACATGATTGTTGTCTTATCAAAAATATAATTTCCAAATTCTTAAATTCCAATTCAAAAATAAATCTAAAATTCAATTTAATTATACTGTAAATCCTCCCAGATACTGTTCAATATTGAATATATAGTGTCCGTATGCGGACGTAGAAACGGTGTAAAAATAGGTAATTTTCACTGTATATGCACGTTTTAGCTAATGGCACAGGAATTGCAATTAGTAAAATAGAATCATTGAACTAAGGAGGACAAAATGTTAAAAATGATCATAGTTCTATTATTGCTGGGATTGATAAATCCTTTATTAAGTGTAATTATTCTTACAGGTCAGCAGGAATGTACCTGCAAACCAGCTCTTGAATTCTATGCAAACAACCTGGTTTCAGCGAAGATCGCCGGACAGGGATATGCCGGAGTTGCCGAAATTGGCGATATCTCATTTTCTAATCTTAATCCTGCCTCATTTGATATTAAAAATGATGCTCAACTCTATTATGAATACGGTATGAAAAATAACACAACATTTTACTCAGATATCAATGCTGAAGGCAATGAAGTTACAAGTTATCGAGCTGCTGTGGCAGCAGCATTTGCCTACAAATTCACAGATCATGTGCGAGCCGGGCTGATCTACTCAACCAAGAGTAGCTATAACATTAACCTGGGAGAGATGGTGAATACTCACAATGGTGAAATACTGGAGACATTCCAGCTAACAGAAAAACGTTATATTAGATCTGTGAATCTTCCCATCTCCTACGTTCTGGAAAAATTCAGGTTTGGTGTAGGATTGAATCTGGATATTTATCATTCTGAAGTGAAAAACGTATATCCCTTGCTAAATGGAACCTGGAATGACTATTGTGGAGAATTGGCTTTTCTTATGTTCCGACCTAAATTTGGGGCAATATACACTCCTCTACAGAATTTTTCACTTGGTATCTCAATGCTTATTCCTGCCGAAAAAAAACTTACGACAGATTGCATCTTTTTCTCCCTGGAACATAATACGAACAAATTTCCCCTGGAAATGCAGGTAGGTACAAAATTTTCAAGCTCTAAAATTCCATTATCAGTTTTAGTTGATTTCAGTCATAAACATTACTCTGACATGCCTGAATACACAGACAGCAATAATTTCCACCTGGGCCTAGAATATGCTCCTATGAAGAAGCTGCACTTGAGAACCGGTATATTTACTAATTTTGATTATCGCAATACAGATTACACTTTTACTGATGGCGCTGGAAATGAATATGATTTCTGGCAGGAGTCAGATACTTTTGTTGATAGGAAATATCTCTCTTTTGGTCTTACCTATTTCTGGAAGAGAACTGAGATAAATCTTGCCGTAGTTGACAGCAGTCTGCTTACAGATAGTGAAGTTAAACAAACTTATGCTAAACTTGGTTTCACTATTCAGCTGGCACATCCGGAGTAATATTTCGTAAACTCCTAGGTAAAAAAGTAGCATCCTCCCTAACGGGCGCAAGCCCGTTTTTTTTCTACTTTTGTTTATTCTCAGATACTAAGTGAAGATATTCTTCAAGATTTTTTGTATATTCATCTAAAGCAGTCCTACCCTTTTCTGTAAGAGAAATAGCTGTTTTCGGTTTTCTATTTTCAAAGCTTTTCTTCATTTTTATGTATTTAGCTTCTTCCAGTTTCCTCAAGTGCGAACTCAAATTACCATCGGAAACATCGATTTCTTTTTTTAGATATGTGAAATTAGCAGATTCGGTTTGAAGGAGCAGGATCATGATAGCAAGACGAACTCTGGAATGTATAATGGAATCTAATTCTGCAAAATTAGTTTCCATTTTGTTTCCTTGCCAGATTATATAAATGGAACCCGGGAATAATATTATTAACAACTAAAAGTAAAACAAATACTCCCATGAAAACAAGCTCATTTCTAATGATTAGAAAAAGTATACTTCCTATCCACCAGAGAATTCCGTTAAATAAAGACATCTTCTGTTTTATCAGAATTCCGGTGGATATATTGGCAATTCCCATTAACAAACATACCATTGTATAGATCACGTACCATTTATATGCATTAAGTATGGGAAAGATGAAAGCAACAAAAAACATCGCTATCATAGTTCCTATCCAGATAGAACTTAAACCAAGATCCAAGTCTTTGCTACTACCTTGTTTTTCATATGTCCGCTTTGCATATACAAAACTGGCAACAGCTCCTCCAACTACAAATATTGCCCAAGAATATACGATCAGATGATCTAATCCAGATCCGACCAAAACATACATAGCAACAATTGCACAAGAGATAAGAATACCCCATAATAAATGATAAAAACCTGTCTGATTGTGTTTCATCTTCCTTCTCTCGATCATGTCCTTAATGACTTCTAATGCTTGTTCATTTGTAATTTGATCCATTTAACATCTCCTTTTTATTTTCAAAGTACTTTGCAATACAAAGTTATTTTTGAAATAGAGATGTTTTTGTCAAATTGTTTTTTTAGTTAATTAGTTATTTCACCATTTTGGTAAGTATTTTTAATTTTACACTATCTCAATCTTGATCCGCTTATTTATCCTTCCTTTGCTTTTGTAACCTACAATTTTAATTGTGCCGATCTCAGATGTATTTTCTACATGAGTCCCACCATCAGCCTGTAAATCCAAATCCTTAATTTTAACCACTCTGATCTCTGTGAGACCTGGCGGCAACAGGTTGATCTTGGTTCGTATCAGGTCAGGAATTTTCTCTGCTTGAGCTCTTGGCAATGTTTCTGAAGTTATCTCCAATCCTTTCTTGATCTCAAAGTTTACCTTATCCTCGATCTCAATTGTCATATCGGCACTTAATTTTTCAAATTCAAAATCCAGTCTACCGGCTAACGGTGCAAAATTACCTCCCGTAACCTGAGCCTGGTAATCACGCCATACCACTGCACTGATAGCATGCATTGCTGTATGTGTTCGCATCAATTTATAGCGCCTTTCCCACTCTATTTCCCCAAATATTTCAGTACCGGCTGCAGGTAGATCACCTTCTAGAAAGTGCCGGATCTTACCTTCGATCTTTTTCACTTTGATCACATTTGATCTCTTCCCAGCAAACTTGATCTCACCCAAATCGCAGGGTTGCCCGCCGCCGGTTGGATAAAAGGCTGTACGATCCAGTTCAATTGCATTTTCTTCAACTGCAACATCGATAACTTTTGCAGTAAATTCTTTTAGATAACTATCAGCTAAATATAATAATTCAGTCATAATTACTCCTATTAATTCCAATATCTTGTTCAAAAGAATAGTTACGTATCGAATTGTCAACTGAGAACTAACAACTCACTTTTTTAATTTCTTAACAAAAGAAACTATCGCAGGAAGAGAGCTGTCTCTCTGAGATAAAACTTTTATGTTTTCTCACAAAGAGTCTCAGATCTTTTCTCATTTACTGCTGAACAAACACTTATTTTTCCCAATTTATTTAATAGTAATAGCTAATTAATTGTTTGACATATAATTAATTAATATCAATATTACTGCTGTAAACTTTAATTTTATGATTTTTGCACCTAATTGAATAGTCACCTTAATACATGGATGGTTTAACTTGTCACCTTAGAAACTTGTCTTATACACCGAAGGTGTTATGAGACAAGTTGAAACACTTTCAAATGTGTTATGCGACAAGTTGATATAGGAGTAATCAAATGCATTGCTCAAAAGATGTATATCAAAAAGGAAGTTGCTTCCATTTCTACAATCGAGTAGTTGATGGAGAATTCCTGTTTATAGATCATCATGATTATCTAACTTTCTTATCCAAATTTAGAAATAGTATGGAAAGATATCCACTTTCTGTATTTGCATATTGTTTAATGCCAAATCATTTTCATTTTTTTCTAAGACAAAATTCCGATATAGAAATTTATCAGATTTTCAATTCAGTATTATCATCCTATGTGCAAAAATATAATCTAAAATATCAAAGAAGAGGAGCTCTGATGGGCGGACCTTTACAATCAATTGAAATTGCAGATGATCAATATGTTCTGAATTTATGCCGCTATATTCATTTAAATCCGGTAAAAGCTAAAATGGTTTTGGCAGCTAAAGAGTGGGAATATTCAAATTATTCTGAATGGATTGGTATTAGAAACGGAAAATTATTCGATCCGTCGGTTTTTGAATTATACAATATAACTATGCAGGAATATAAACATAGAATTGAAAATTATCAGGATGAGGTTGAAAATGATAAATTCAAGAGATTATTATTCGATAATGAAAGGGAAATTGACCCTAGAACATGAATGGTTTTGTCACCTTAGCAAATGACTGGTTTAACATTTTCACCTTAGCACATAACTTTCAGCATGTGCCAAGGTTCAATTAAGAAACTTGTCTTATACACCGCAGGTGTTATGAGACAAGTTTAAAGACATATCACAGATTGCGATATGAAGGAGTTAAAATGAAAAAAGATGCACATTACTACGCAGTATTAGCTTTTGCCAGAGCTTGCAGTTTTAAAAAAGAAGCAGCTCATACCATAGCTTATGCATCGCAATTCGTTGATGATGCAAAGATCAATCATATTAGTTTAAAAGAAAAACCAAATAACATTGAATTTGAAACAATAGATGATAAACCTGCATTTTTTAATATGGCAACCTGTCATTCCTATTTCAAAATTAAAACATTAAATTTTTCTGCAATGACAAATAATACCTCTGCTTTCCATTTTGTACCGGGATGCGAAGGAGCCAGCTTTGTAAAAAAAATGCGATGCAAAGAGAACAAACAGGTTATCAATAATATCCTTACAGACGCAAAAGAAGATGATGATATTGTAAAGTTCGGAATGGTGCTGCATCCTTTTGCTGACACTTTTGCACATCAGGGATTCTCGGGATTAGTGAGTAAAGTTAATGATATCCAAAAATGTAAACCCAAGAAGATCAGTGGTGCCATACCTAAAGCGATAACAAAAGTAATGCTCCTGTTTGCTAAAAAGAATTTTGATAAATATCTTGATCTTGCTCTACCGGCTTATGGGCATGGTCAAGCTATGGAAAATCCTGATCTGCCTTATTTGAAATGGTCGTATGAATATGATTATACTGATGAATTTTCCGAAAAACTTGAACGATCTGATAACGATAACAAAAAACGTTTCCGAAGAGCATTCGAAAACATTAAAAAACATCTGGAAGAATATTTGGATAAACATCAGGAATATAAAGACAACAACGTAAATTTTACTGATTTTGAGATGCTCTATGAAGTTCTTATTAAACGCGGAAATGATAAGAATAGAATTAAAAATTGGCAAAAACTCTTTTTAAAAACAAACCTGTTTGTTAAATCCGACATAGCTTATAAATACAATGAAAACTTATGGTTGAAATTGGCATTCTTAAATTTTGATAAAAGGAAATTCAATAACAGAAAAGTATCCAATGCGATATTAGCAACTGGATTTAATGAATCTAAATGGTTTAAATTTTACAAAGCAGTTAAATGGTATAAAACATTGTTCTTTAAATATTGCAAAGAAGCAGGATTGAATATACCAAATGAGTTTGTTTAGCTTTATTGAAACATGAGGAGGGATCATGAAACGTAACTACAATTTATTTGAAAACCTTGGGAAACAAAAGACTATTTCTACTTCTTGGCTATGGGTAATTCTAATGTATAGTATTATTTTCATTCTTGTATCATGTGCAGCATCCAGACCACCGAGTTTTACTATGAACTATAATATTCCTCCTGTGATATTACAAGAAAAGATCAAAACAATATTAGATGATCCTTCTCTAAATCTTAATGTTATTTCAGCCTATGAAGGAAGAATTGAAACAGAATTTGAAGATTATCCAGGTGAAGTTCATGGATATCTGTGGTTCAAGAAAATATGGCAAGAACGAATTAAATACATCATTATTATAAAACAAAGTTGGGGTAATTCACAGAACAGTGAAGTTACTATTTATACTGAAATAGAACACAGGTTAAACGATCGATTTGAATGGGAACGAAAAAAAACTAATAATAAAAATAATAAGATTTCAGAAATATTTCAAAACATAGATAGAATAGATAAATAAAGGAGGTAAATCACATGGAAATAAGTAAAGTTCAATCAATTATAAGTATCTTGGTGGTTGCTGCGTTTATCATAACTACAGGCATTATTGCCCTAACTCCTGTTCTGGGAGCTGCTCCTGCTGGAGAGTATACTGAACATCTTAAAACTTTTGCTTCTATATACTCTGGTATCATCGGTTTAATTATTGGTTTCTATTTTGGCAGAAGTAAAAGCAAAAATTAGATCTGGGAGATCAATATGAATAAAAAAGCACTGAAAGATAAAATTACCAAACATCTCATTCCCAAAACAATTATGTTTGAAAAGGGAAAAGGATTTATAAGCCAAGCTATTCTTGAATCTCAAAATATTGTCTGGAAAGAAACAGGGAAACATTCTCAATGGTCACACATTGGATTTTTTGGAACTGATGGAAAATTCTATGAAAGCACTGTTAAATTCGGTTGGAAGAAAATACTTTACGGTATAAGGGTATCTAAACCAGAAAAGATCTTAAAAGAGATAGTTAAACATGATGAAGAAATTGGATTTCAAGACAAATTTGAAAATATTTCCGATGAAGGCTGGGAAGCTATCACACAAAAAGGGAAAGAACTTAAGAAAAAGAAAGTTAAATATGGCGGATTAGAACTGGTGGGTACACTCATAACGATATTAAGATGGAAATTATCCAGGAATCCTGATAAAAGAAGAAGGATACTGCGCGAGCACAATCCATTTGATGAATCAAGATCTATGTATTGCATCGCTTTTGTGGCGGATTGCATTGAAAAAGCAAATGTAAATTATGTGGATGTAGAACATTCGGTCTCAACTGTTGACCACGGCTGGTTTACTAAACTGAAACATGAGAATAAGAAAATTGCCATAAAATTTTAAGTTACCCGGACATTTCTGAAACTTGTCTTATACACCGCAGGTGTTATGAGACAAGTTGAGATTTTATTTGATAGTGTTAACTAATTAAATGTTTGACATCTAATTAATTAGCAACAATTCTTGTTATTGAATTTCTAATTTAAATAAAAATACATACATACATAAAACGGGAGGAATAATGAGAAAGATATTTACCCTGCTCTTGATAATTTTGCTTTTCACCTGCACATCACTACTGGGAGAACCCAAAAATAAATTATCTAAAAAAGCAAGCAAAGCTACAGGTACATTAACCGGTAAAGTAACTGATGATAAAGGCAATCCAATTCCCTCTGCAAACATAAAGGTGATGGATGGTGAAACTCTTATTACCGGTAAGAAGACCAATAATAATGGTTTGTATATGATTATTAATATTACACCCGGAGTGTACAATGTAATTTGTAAGCGTGGTGGCTTTAGAACCCAAAAAATAACTAGTGTGGAGATCAAACCCGAGCAAACAACAATTCTAGATATTACTATATCGCAACAAGTAATTGAAATCGAAGGTATGGATATAAAAGAAGGCAAAACTGAAATGATTCAACCAACTAAAACAGGTTCAGGAAAAACAATTTCAACTAAGGATACTGAAGATATTTCGATAGAGAATATTGAAGATGTTGGAGGAATAAAGGCTGGTGTTACTTTAAAAGAGAAAATAGTAAAACCCACGAAAGAAATCGTAATAGAAGAAAATCTTGATGGTGATGATGATGAGGATATGCCAATCGAAAAGATTGATAAATTTGAGATAATTGAAACAATCTCACCAACTACTCTTGATCCCTACGAAGAGATGTCTACCCCCGCAATAAAAAAAAGAAAATCCCCTTCTGAGAAAACCCGTTCCAAGGTTAGCGCTTCCTCCACTTCCGGATTAAGAGCCGGATTTGTGGATGATAATAAACAATTTAATTTTTTTTTGAACTTCCTGGAAGAATACAAAAGACGGGTGACATCATTTCCGATAAATATAACTGAAAGAATTATTCTGAATGTAAAAGACGGACTGGGAAATTCTCTTCCTGATGCAAACCTGAAGATCTTTGCCGGAAAGGAAGAATTGGAAAACGGATTATCTTATTCTGATGGAAGCTACCTCTTCTTCCCCACAGAATATAAAAAAAACATTAGTGAATACAGGCTGGAAGTTGAATATGCCGGTATTACCGATGAAATGATAATCGACCGCCAGGGAAAACGTGAGATAGATGTTTCTATGGCAAATATCCAAAAAGCTGCAACGGAAAATATTCCACTGGATGTCCTGTTCATTCTGGACACGACGGGGAGCATGGGAGAAGAGATCAGAAGGCTTCGCAACAGTATTGAGATCATCAACCTTAATATCTCTGAGATTTCTCCCAAACCTGATATTCGCTACGGAATGGTTTTATACAGAGATGTTAATGATATATATAATACCAAAATTATCCCACTGAATGATAGTCTACCCACCTTTCAAGAGCAATTATTTGAAGTATTTTCCGGTGGCGGTGGTGACACTCCTGAAAACCTGCAGGCAGCCCTTGATGATGCTCTCAATAAGATCAGCTGGAGTGCAGATGGAGTAAGATTAGCTTTCATTATCACTGATGCACCTCCTCACCTGGATTATGAACAGGATTACACTTATGTAAATGCTGTTCATGATGCCAAAAGAAAAGGTATTAAACTCTTCAGTATTGGAACCGGCGGTTTGCCGATTGGTGGAGAGTATGTACTGCGTCAGATCTCGCAATACACTTACTCCAACTATGTGTTCCTAACTTATGGAGAAAAAGGTGAAAGCGAAGGTGGTGCTCCCGGCAGTGTGAGCCATCACACCGGTGAAAATTTCCAGACGGATAAACTGGAAGCAATTATTATCCGTAAAGTGAAAGAAGAACTGCATAATTACCTGGGAAAACCTCTTTCCGGCGGAGATGAATATTTGCAGGCTACCAAGATAGAAACGGAAGAAAACAAGGTGACACTGGATAAATTATTCACAAGGGCGCTTATCCAGCTGCATGACTATTCTTCCATTATGATCCCAAACAATACACCTGCTGCCGTACTGCCTATCATGTGTTCAAAAGAAGAATTGAAAGTTAATGCTGAATATTTTACTGCCAACCTGCTGTATGCCTTTTCACTAAATAAAACTTTTACAGCTATCGAACGAAAAAATCTGCAAAAAATAATTGAAGAACAGAAACTGCAGCTCACGGGACTTACCGACCTGGACAAAGCAGTTGAAGTTGGGAAAATTATGGGTGCTGAGATGCTGATAGCCGGTGAGTTATTTGAGAAAGAAGATTGTTTTGAACTCTATGTGAAACTGCTGAATGTGAAAACCGCAGAAGTACTGGCAGTCACTAAAACCAAAATAGATAAATCATTGGGACTGTAGTTATTAAAATCTTGATGTCGCAAATTGTGAGATAAAGGAGATTAATAAGAGGAAAATAAATATGCAATATAATGAAGGAATAGACCTAGGAATAAAAGAAGGACAAAAATTTGATATTATTGCTCGGAAGATCTATTTAAGTTATCCAACTAAAGTATTTAAGGATCTACATGAAATTGAGTTTGATGTTTTAGATGCCATTAGTAATTTCTTCAAAATTCCGTTCACAAATGTTCAAGTTGTAGGCTCAGCAAAAACGGGCTATAGTTATTATCAATCTAAGGAATTCGTTCTAGGTGGATCAGATTTGGATGTGGCAATAATTAGTTCGGATTTATTCATACGATATACAGAAATGGTGTATGATGTTACAAGAGGATATACTGAATTAACAGGATTTAAAGATAATAAAAGCATTGATGAATACAAATATTATTTACTTAAAGGAATGTTTCGTCCTGATCTCATGCCAAATATACCTGAAAAATATGAATGGTTTAAGTTCTTCAATGGTTTATCAAAAAATTATTATGAATTATTTAATGATATTAATGCTGGAATTTATTTAAGTCAATTTTATTTTGAGAAAAAACAAAGAAAAAATATTATCAATTATAGAAACAACCTAGGAGTCAAAAAATGATCAAGTATGAATTTAGACCAAGACAGTTGATTGATGTGATTAATGATGTGAATAGTGGAAGAATTATAATATCTCCATATTTTCAAAGACATTTGGTATGGAGAACAATACATAAAGTTGATTTCATAAAAACGATTCTACTTGGATTTCCATTTCCTGAAATATTTATTGCAAAAGGTGATTTAGATATTGAAAAATTAACTACAGTCTCATGCGTTGTTGATGGACAGCAAAGATTGAATAGTATTAATCAGTTTATAAATGATAAATACAGTGTAGATAATAAATTCTATAGTAATTTAACAATGAAAGAGAAAGAGAACTTTCTCAAATCTAAAATCGGGATTATTGAATTAGATCTAAATCATGATGATCCTCAGATTATGGAAATTTTTAAAAGGTTAAATAGGACATTTTATTCTTTATCTTCAATTGAGAAATTATCCTCAGAATATGCTCCATCTGAATTTATGCTTGTTGCGAAATTATTAGCAAATGAAATCGACTTACAAGGTTCCCATCGAAAATCACTTGAATTTAACCCAAACATACCAGTTGATTTTATTAAGTGGGCTAAAACTCAAGATGTACATTATGTAAATCATTTGCTAACTGAAACTCCAATTTTTACTTCATATGAAATTACAAGACAAGTTCATTTAATGTTTACGTTAAATATTATCGGGACATTCAAGTTTGGCATATTTACTAGAAATATAAAATCTGAAATTTTAGATACTTATTCGGAGTTGTTTGAGGATAAGGACGAGATAGTTTTTAAGCTTGAGAAAATTGCAAAAAAAATCAATAGTTTAAGATTAAGAAAAAGTTCATATTGGTTTAATAAAGCAAATGCATTTTCTTTAATTGTCGGTTTTTATAATAATTTTGAGAAAATTGAGAATTCAAAAACTGATTTGATAAAAAAGGAGCTTGAGAATTTCGAAATTAACATTCCGAATGAATATCAACTTGCAGCAAAAGAAGGTGTTAACAACAAAAAAGAGCGAAATATAAGAAATGATTATATTCAGAGAATTATAGATAAACTCTAAAGAACACTAAAGAAAGGACGGGAATTAACCCGTCCTTTCTTTGTTTGCTACTTTATACATTAGGAGAGGGGCGTATAAAGCTATTTAGTAATTTTACAGATCTATATTAGTTCCGGTAGCCATAGTGTGAAATCCAGTGAAGTTATCGGCAGAGCCATAAGCTAGTATTATATTGTAGTTGTTACCGGGAACGAGAACCTTATCATACATATCACCTGAGTTAAGAGGAATTCTGAAATGCAGCATGGTCGTACCATTTTCTTCCATTCCATAATGATCGGCAATATCATCCATTCCACCCAGGGATTCATCGGAGGCATGTGAAGTGCCTGAAGTACCAAAATCATCTCTGATTATTACTTCTCCACCGTCATTAACGTAACCAATAATAATATTGGCATCCGCCATCTGGTTGGTAGGGTCAAATCCTACAGCAACCCAGCCGGTGGTGGGGGCAGACACATTCACATAGAGAAATTCATCATCAGTTCTCCATTGAAGTTCGATTCCTTCAACGGTTACCATTTCATATTGTTCAAAAGTAATTTGTTCAACCTGGTCCACAGGGATTGAAACCATATCTCCGTTAGCATAATTTACAACCATATCTGTGGCATAAAGTGCTGCCATAAGTCCTATCAACATAAAAATCATATATTTTTTCATCTTACTATCCTCCTATTTGATCAAGATCATTTTTCTGTGTCTATAAACGACATTATTACTCATACGGTATAAATACATCCCGGATGGAGCTGATTTATTGTCGTCAGTTTTTCCATTCCAGTTAACGATATGTTCACCCTCAGAGTAATTTCCATCAACCAGTTCGCGTACCAGTTGTCCTTTTAAATTGTAGATGTTTATTTCAATCTCATCTGGCGCATCCAGTGAAAAACTGATATTCGTATCCGGATTGAAAGGATTAGGGTAATTCTGATTTAATAAGAAAGTGGCACTAACGGGAACATCAGCGGAACCAACTCCAGTAATAGTATCAAAATCCATAAACAGAATATCATCGAACATAAACGTATGTGTCATCGCATCAGTTTCCAGCAGCATGGATTCATCATCAAAGCTTAAATTGATAATATCCATGAGATCGAATTCGTAATTTTGCTGGGAAGTATTTATTACCAGCATTTCTGCAGTTAAGCCAACCACAGAGGTAAAAATCATTAACATAACAAGTAAATATTTCATCGCTCCTCTTTTTTATACTGAGTCTCATTCTCAATTAGAGAAGTTAACGTGTTTTTTTATCTACGCAACAAATAAAAAACTTTCGCTTAATTTATTACTGAAAAGTCGAATGAGAATATGGCTATCTGGAATTCTTTACTTGACTCCAAATTAATATCGTTCAATAAGATAGAAGTGAGTTGAGATGAATTGATACCCTAAGGAGCAAACTATGAAAACAACCAATCTTGTATTAGTGATGATCCTGTTTTTTCCCCTCTTTTTATCTGCCGCAGAATTTGGAACTAAATTTGAGATCTCAGGTGGGCCCATCTTTTCCGGAATAATTGGAATCCCCTTAAATGAGAAACTGGATCTTGAATTTGCTGCCGGAGGATTTCCCGAGATAATTTTTCGTTCGGATGCGAACCTGAAATTCAATCAAGAGAGAAAGTGGTTTCCGTTTTATTTAACCGGTATTGGTGTTATAAGTTTCTATCGTGGAAATGCAGATGGAAAAACTATCGTTACATTTCAGGCAAATGCAGCTATTCGTACTTTTCAATTGTCAATTTTCAAAATCTCACCATACATCGGAATCCTCTATGTACCGAATTGGCTAAATGAAGATTTTAATGATGATCTGGCTGATCTGGCAATTGTACCCATGCTGGGTGTGGAGATAATGTTTGGGAAATGACCCACATTCCTGCTGATTTTTTTTTATTGGAATGGAATCCCTCTACTATCTCCCTTATGACTAATGGAGAACATAAGAATATGTGAAAGAAGATTCTTCTTGCTTGTCTACGTTTCCCTTTCCTTGAAAGGGAACGGCAAAGGATTCGAAGGATGATTAAAATATACCTTGAAACTAAGATTAAGTTTGGATTAAGAGGAAATTGCAAAGGATTCGAAAAGGATAAATTATGCCACGAATATTTAACATAACTGCACTAAAAGAACGACGAAGAGGATTAAGAAATAATCAGACATATGAGGAGAAGATGCTTTGGCAAAAGATTCGAAAAAAACAATTGAGTGGTATTCAGTTTTACCGTCAATATGGGATTGGAGCTTACATCGCAGATTTTTACGCACCATCAATAAGATTGTGCCTCGAATTAGATGGGAAACAGCATCATAGTAAAATGGGAATTGAATACGATGCAATCCGTGATAATTATATGAAATCTTTAAATATCACAGTACTTCGTTTTGATAATGAGTTGGTCATTGAAGATATGAATAATGTAGTGGAAAAAGTTAAAGAAACCATAGAATCATTAATCCAAATAAATAATTAATCAATAAAACCCCATCCCTACCCTTCCCCTTTAACAAAGAGGAAGGTGTTTGAAAACATTTTAATGACAACTCTTCCCCCTCTTGATTTAAGAGGGGGTTAGGGGGAGTTCTACAAATCATTTACCCATTAGAATAAACTCATTCCCACTTAAATATAACTTACTACCCTAGAAAATTACCTGACGGGGCACCATAACCACCATCTATGATCATTAATATTATTAAAAGAGAGAATAAATCAACTACTATTCCTAAAAGCGTTCCCACTCCTCTAAAATCTGTTTTATGGATTTTTATATCTTTAACCTGATCTACCGGTATTTTGTAAGATGCTATGTCATGTGAAATTATAAGGAATTGACTATTAGAAATTGGAGCATTTAAATTCGCACTTGCTTCAAAAGTAATCGACAAAGTATCATTTATACAAGATATCAATTGACCCTTGATAACTTCACTATTTTTCAAAGAAATCGATAACCAGCTATTTATTTCTATTGATTGGATTTCTTCAATTTCAAGCTCTTCTTTTGTTTGAATTCCTTTTCCAATTGAATAACCAATGACAGTACAACCCTCAATAAAGAATAGTGATACAATTACAATAACTATAAGAAATTTATTCATTTTACCTCCAGATGTTTTGATTACTTTTCATAATTATTATTTAAAAAAATTGGGCAGTTTAAAATTATGCATAAAAACCATTTTGAGAACTTGATATGATATGATATCAATTATTAATCCTACTAATGCTCCAACAACTCTTTTATCTGCTTTACGGATTTTTATATCTGTAATTTGATCAATCGGTATTTTGTAAAATGCCTTATCTTTTGAAATCGAAAGAAATTGATTGTTAGAAATTGTAGCATTCAAATTTTTATTTGTTTGAAAAGTAACCAACAAAGTATCATTTATACAAGATATCAATTGACCCTTGATAACTTCACTATTTTTCAAAGAAATCGATAACCAGCTATTTATTTCTATTGATTGGATTTCTTCAATTTCAAGCTCTTCTTTTGTTTGAATTCCTTTTCCAATTGAATAACCAATGACAGTACAACCCTCAATAAAGAATAGTGATACAATTACAATAACTATAAGTATTTTATTCATTTTATCCTCCAGATAAAGCACTGTATTAAGCTGAAAGAAGTATCAATGATTGAGAAATTTATACGTAATAATGAATTATGAAATTCCACCTTTTTTCTGTTTAATCTCCTATCAAAACGGTCTGAAGAAAAAATTATGAACTCGGGAAATTTCATTTGGTGGAGCGAATAAAATTTGACTGGGTGTTCCAAATGCTTTTGAATAATTCGGATCCAACAATTTCGCTTCCTCTTTGAGTTTACTTCCAGCTTCTTTATCTCCTTTACGGAAGTATACATTAGCTAGTTGTCCTATCACAAAAGCTTTCAATGGTTTTATAGGTTCGGGTTGAGATTTAAGATATATTTCAAATTCACTCTCAACTTGAGGAGCTAATGAAATAAGTAATTCACTATCTCGTCCTGCCTGCATTAGATGATATTTACCTAAATCTACATGAAGAACATTTTTATCCGAGTTCAAACTTATTGCTTTTTCAAAAGCTTTGGTTGCTTCTTCAATATTTTCGTTATAAAGATAAATTTTCCCTAAAGCTTCATATACTTCAGCATTGTTCTTTTGTTTCTCTGCTATTGCTTTCCAGAACTCTACGTAGTCTGCATCTTCCGGCATTATGATCTCACGAGCCTTTGCTCCATAAACAATATCTATAGCTTCAAGTTCTTGAACATATATTTCAGCTATTGATGCATCGCCACCCATTTCTGGAGGGACCATTGCATAGAGTTCAATAAGAGCCAGTTTTGCATCATGATAATCTGGTTTGAGATTCAGCACTGACTTATAGGAATCGGAAGCTTTCTTAAATTCAGCACTAAAGTCTTCATTACGCATAGCTACATATAAATTGAAGAAATCAACATTAGCCTTGTAATATTGATAAATAACATTACTGGGTTTATTATCAACCGCATTTTGTGCGAACTGCTGAACATCTTCCATCACACTAACTAATTCCCTGGGATTTCCCAGTCCGATATGCTGTTTAGTCCTTGCTAATTCGAACCAGGCAGCAGCATTATTGGAATCATCTGAGATTACCTGTTCAAGAAGTACTTTTGCTGAATCTGCCTGACCATTCATCCTTAGTTCATATGCCTGTTGAACAGTTTCATCTAACTTCTGCCCGTTACAGGAAACAAAAATACAAATCATTACAATACTCAAAGTCAAAACTGTAATGTATCTTTTAGAATTACTTTTTGTTTTCATTTCTCTCCTCCTATATTTTGATTAATTTCATTAATATTATTACAATCCTAAAATTCTAAGAAATTTACAAACTTAGCTTTCAATCTTACCTGTCACTTTCTAATTATATTAAAAACGAAATCCTAATCCAAGACCGATAATCCAATGATCATAATTTACTTCGGTCTTTGGTAACTCTGCCATATTATTAGAATTTCCGGCTGTGAATGGACCAATTTCCACTTGTCCAACTTTTCTATATTGAGTAGTGAATTCAGCAAAGAAAGCTGACCTCCAAGGAATTCTTATTCCACTATCAATCATTAACCCTACTTTAGTGATCTTATAACTTTCATCTTCTTCATTTAAAGAGCTAATGGTTTTCCAAGCTTTTGTAAAATAGAGTGCTGGTCCAGTTCCGATTCGGAGTATGTCATACAAATTTATTGAAATAATGGGAGCGAAACAAGAGGATGAGTAATCTATAAATAGAAAACCTGCTTGATCATGATATCCAAGCGTTGTGCCAAGATAGATATTACCAAAAATAATGCTTATAGAATATAGAGGTTTAATATAACGTTTTACACCCAATATAAATGATGCTTTTCCCATTCTTGAATGAGGATGAGAATTTCCACTTCCGAACCAACTTGCTGGACTAAACTTATTAAATTCCGCTTCTATCATTGCATCTTCAATATCCTCACCAGGTCCTCCAATCCTTCCTGCTAAAATGATAGAGAAAGACCAATATTTCAGTTCAACTTCAGTTGAGTTTGTTGTTTCTTGAGAGTTTGCATATAAAGGTATTAAGAATAAAGCCATCAACAATAATATTTTCATAATTCCTCTTTTAGTAAATCACTTCAATAAAACCATCCTTTTAGTTTTCTCGAAATTACCGGTTTTTAATTTATAGAAATAAATTCCTGATGAAACTGGCTTGTTATTGTCATCCCTTCCATTCCAGATAACACTGTATTTTGTTTCCCCTCGTACTTCGACAGGCTCAGCATGACACAAGCCCGGGGAAAGATCTTTCACTTTCTGACCTTTCAGATTATATATTTCAAGAGTCACAAACGAGGACGTTTGTGTTACGTTAAAGGATATTGTTGTTGAAGGATTAAAAGGATTTGGGTAATTCTGGTATAGAGTAGTAATATTAGGAATAAAAACTTCCTGAGAACCTACAACAACATTCTGATTTTCATAAGCACCCATATCTATTCTTCCACCGTACACTCGCGGATTTCCTGCAAGATCAAATTCAGGCAGATTCAAACCGGTTGTATCTGGAATACCTGTATTAACACAGAGAGATAGATCTTGCAACATAAATGGATGATCACCGGCTCCGGTAAATAAAGGAATTTCAACAATGTTACCTTCCAACCAGATTACAGTACCATTATTATTTGTTACAATTCCAGCTTCTCCACCTTGAATATCAGAATATGAAATTGAGATATTATTAGGTTCTCCATCTATATCAAAAAAGATGTTTACAGGTGAATTATCCCAGAAAATGCAATCTATCAATACAGGATTTGAATATTCCCTACAGTAAATTCCACTACCTTCATTAGCTGTATTGTCGGAAATTGTAACATTTACTAAATTTGGGCTTGCATCAAAACACAAAATTCCACCACCGTATCCTTCAGCAGTATTCCCTGTTAATATTACATTTTGTAAATTCAAATTAGAATTTTCAGCGCAGAGGATCCCTCCACCATCTGAGTTAGCAGAATTATTAGTTATAATTACATTATTGAAATTAGCAGAGCAATTCTCGAAACAAAAGATCCCACCACCATTTTGAGAAGTGTTATTAGAAATTGTTACATTTTCTAAGCTCGGACTGCAATAGTTGTAACAAAACAAGCCACCACCATTACCTCCAGCAGAATTATTTGAAATGATCACATTTTCTAAGCTTGGACTGGCATATGCTCCACAAAGAATCCCACCACCATTGTATTCAGCAGCATTTTCTGTTATGACCAAATTTTCAAGACGTGGATAGGAATTATAAACACAACTAATTCCTCCACCACTACCATTCGTGATCGTGAATCCGCTTAAAAGTGCACCGGTAGTTTCTCCATTTTCAAAGGAGACTACAGTTCCGTTTTGGTTTCCGTCGATAATGGTTTGTGAAATATAAGTAGTATCTTGTGTTGTTAAGAACAATGAAGCGGTAGTAATGTTCTTGCCATTGTAGTTAATGTTCTCTAAATACGTTCCTGGCTGTACAAGTAATGTATCACCATTAACCGCAACGTTGATACCAATTTGTATAGTTGGTTGATCACCTGGGATATTGATGATAGTTGAGTATAAACAGGTTGAAACTATAAACAAAATACAAAACAACATTTGAGTTTTCATCATTTCCTCCTACTAATAGATTTAATTTTTTTTACGCATGGAATTGAATAATTTGATTTAATCATAATTCTAAAAAACTCTCTCTCCATCTTATTCCCATACTCCTGCGTGGGAAGTCGGCACCGACCGACAACGGATTTGACGCTCTGCGTCAGCTATCCTCGATCTTAAGCCATCCGTGCTTCTTTTCTTCACTGTATTCCTCGCGGGTTAACTGTTTTCAAAAATGCAAATTAATAAAAGGTAAAATTCTTAATCCTTTGGGGTTATTTTCGGTATAATTCAATAATCCAAACTGAACACCATGCAATTCTTTCGTTCTATTATATAACGCAATAGATATTCCATTCATTTGATTGGTTTTAGCATAACCGGCAATGGCTACCCCGTTAAAAATTTCGGATTTCAGATAACCGCCTGTAACTGCTATACCCCGGAACTCTTTTTCGCAATATATGTATGCCAAACTGGTAGCAACGGCGTTGATATCGCCATCAGAGCCAACAGCTAATCCCCCGATAGCTAAACCATTGATAACATTAGCAGCTAAGCCTATTCCAGATATGGCGATACCCGAGATAACCCCTTCCCCTTCTTGGCTACCATCAGCCCTTGTTATTAGTCCGCTTATAGATAATCCATTAATATGACCGCCGGAGCCAACAACAAAACCGCTAATAGAAATTCCGTTTAAATTACGCGCAGTTCCGACACCTAGCAGCCCTAAATTGATGTATTGCATAGAACCAGCCGTAGGAATTACACCAATACTAATACCGTTTACAACGGCATTTTGGTTTTTGGCAAACTTGAACCAGGAAGTGACATTCAAACCATTAATTTTTTTTACATTTTTATCGGCAAAATTTATTCGAATGCCAGTAAACTCATAAGAATTGCCAATACTAATCCCGTATTTATTGGCGGGGAAATTCAGCGCTTTCCCATTCGATAAGGTGTCCTGGGCAAATAAATTGAATCCACCCATTAGAAGAATTACAGTAAAAAGTATAAGTGATTTTTTCATGATAATCTCTCCTCAATACTATTTTCAAATAGTGTGCCGGGTATTTTATTCATCTCGTTCCCCCGTAGAGGTATGCATATCTCCGACGCTCAGCATCGTTTCCATCTATCAATTTAGCTTACTGTCCGTTCCCGCTCCCGCCTTTCGAGTCCCCAGCACAACAAGTACAACAGGATCGGTAGCCATAAGACTAAAAATACCGGATTCAGGACGCCTTAGTGAGCGTCTAACTTATTATTATTATGCCAAATTATCACATTTAAAATGTTAAAATCTATTATACTCTTCATTTTGAAAACTCCTATTCAAATAAACTTATCCTGCTACTTCTTCAGAAGTATTTTTGGGTTCCCACCAAAGCCCTAACGAGGCAGCCAGAAGTGGAAAAGTAAAGATCAAGGACGAACCTAAAGTTCCCCAGGAAAATCCTCTTCTACACATAAATGCAACCAGCAATGCCGAATATATAAACATTCCAATTGATGCTGCTCTGGGATAAAACTTTGCGGTAATTCCTACACCCACAACAAATAAACACGGCAGCACATTCATAATAAAACTCATTGAAAATATACCATGATCTATATTGCTAATACTCGCAAATAGAGTCATCAATAGTCCTACGGAAATAATGATCTTTGGAGCTGTTTCCCGAAAGTTTTTTTTCAGCAGAACATTGAACAATGCCTTGGTAGCAATTCCTATAACTATAACCATTAGAAACATTTCGAAAGTATGATCATCTTTGGCCATTAAATGCCCTGCTAAAAAGACGCAGGCAAACATCATCACAACAAAAGCGATGTTACTCGAGCGATAGTTAAGGTTCATCTGTCTTTCATCAACATATTTTTTTGCAATGCCAAGGGAAGCTAAAGTTGATCGCAATAGATATGCTGCCACGATAAAAGCCAAAATAAAAATTTGATTTTGCGTAATTGCAAATAGAATTAAACCAAGAACGAAAATGATACTTGCCCACCAAAAAATCGGATTCTTTTTAAACATGATCTTTCTCCTCCAGAATAAACAGCTCTTCAACTGTTGTTCCGAGTTTCTCTGCCAGTAAAAGTGCCAGCTTTACGGAAGGTGCGTAATCACCTCCTTCTATAGATACAATAGTTTGCCTTGATATCATAACCATATCAGCTAATTGTTGTTGAGTTAATTCTCCCTGTAGAAATCTAAATTTTCTAAGATTTGTTTTCATAGTTTTATTAAGTTACTCCCTTTTTAATTACAATACGAAATAAATATTTTCTATATTCAATGTCAAGTTTATTTGTCATTATGTCTAATATCTTTTACATGAGCAGTATACCTAATCTCAATAATTTTCTTTTAATGATATCTGCTAATTGTAACTATAATTGGTGTTAAGGTAATTTTGGGGAAATGAATATTATTTGTTTTTTACTAATTTAAGTTTGAAGTGGTTTGGTAATCTTTTTACTTCCACTGCCTGGAAATCTCGTAACAGCAGATCGCCGCACATGCTCCCACATTCAAAGAGTTCTTCCAGCCCGAAAGTGGAATTTGAACAATTTCATCGGCTAGTTTAAGTGTTTTTTCTGATATTCCCAAAGCTTCGTTTCCCAAGATAAGCGCACATTTTTTCTTGAAACTAGTTTGAGAAAGATCTTTTGCATTGGATGTTGTTTCCAGAGCATAGATAGCAACATCATCCTTTTTTAGTTCTTTGATAACCTGCTCAATATCTGGATGACTTGACCATTCAACATGTTTTTCCGTTCCCATTGCAGTTTTCTGCACTTTAATGTTCAGGGGATTGGGAGTGTAACCGCAGATATAAATATGTGTAACTCCGAAACATTCGGCAGAGCGAAAAATTGAACCGACATTAAAAGCAGAACGCAGATCAGCAAGAATCAGGTAAAGCGGGATATTTTTCTTTTTTTGAGGTTCTTTATCATCCGCTAAGATCATAAAATCATTATCAATTCTATTTTTGCCGAACTCCTGTTCTATGGGAACAGCAAGTTTGAGAAATTTTCTTTTTACCAGGTTGGAAATATCCTTATCGATATCGTAATTCATATAATTAAGGTAAGTTTGTAATTCGTATAATAACTCTATACGTAGCGTTCTATTCTGCCAGTTAAGGTCAATTATCGTGATAAGTTCAACAAGTTTTTTACCTTGTTTTTCCCGGTTAAAACCATTAAAAATAGTTTTTGTAAATTTCATAAAAAATAGAGGAAGCTGTAATGCTTCCCCTAATATTTTTTTTCTTTTAAGATTTAATTTCTTTGATTAATTTATTGTTTTTCTTTGGCTTGAATTTTTCCAGTTCAGCTTTAATTTTTGCATTCTCCTGTTTCAACTCATTATTTTCCATAATTAGTGTTTTATGTTGAGTTTTTACTCCTTTATCCTCTTCTTGCAGCTTTTTATTTTTCAGTATTAATCTTTCATTATTAGCTTTCAGTTTTGCATGGTCATTTTTTAAGTTTTTAAATTCCAAATTAAATTTTTGATTTTCTTTCTGTTTCTGCAAACTTTTTTCCCATTTGTGTTTGTAATCCTGCTGACTTGTCTGTAAGGCAAGATTTGCCTTTTTCATTGCTTCAACATTAGTTCTGTTTTTCCCCGAACTTATTGCTAATGCATCATTCTTTTTTTGTAATTCTACCACTTGACCCTTGAGATTTTTCTGCTTAACCTGCAATGTTTTATAAGACTTATCAAGGTTATTATACTCATGCTCATAATTCGTTTTTACCTTGATAGGTTCAGTCTTTTTGCTTTGTTTGATTTTCTGACCTTGTTGTGCACTAAGACACAATACCAAGCTTAACATCACCATCATAATTATTACTTTTTTCATTTTTCCTCCTGAGATTTTTATTTGCTTGATATCTTTCTCAGCGAATTTATATGTCAATAATTTTGTTTTATTGTTATTAAATTCTTGTTGTGTTTTATTTCAGCTTGACATAGTTATAATGTTAATCTGAATTTAATAAGATTTTGGAGGTTTTATGAAGTTTAATAGAAAAATATATGGATATGAATGTGATGTTTATGGTCATTTAAATAATGCAAATTATCTTCATCTTTACGAGGAAGCACGTTCAGAAGCTTTGGAAAATATGGGTATGTCTATTGGCAAATTGAGTGAAGAAGGAATTCACATCTATCTTACTGAGATCAATCTCACTTTTAAGATCGGGCTGCCGGTGGGAGAAAAGGTTGTAATAGACACAAGAATGATAAAAACTACCAGGGCAACATCGATCTGGAAACAGGAAATTTTCAATAGTGCTGGTGATCTTTGTAACATAGTAATTGTTAAAGGAGTTTTCATCAAGGCAGGAAAACCCTTCAGAATATCAAAAGAGCTTTTTGAAGATTATAAGAAATTTATTCAGCCTGATTAAAGCATTAATGTTGCCAAACCTAAGAAAGTAGCAAACCCACCTATATCAGTAAGCATTGTAATTATCACACTGGAAGCTAACGCAGGATCAATTTTCAAAGTTTTCATAACTACTGGAATCGATGATCCTACCAGCCCGGCAATGAACATATTGCAAACCATTGATATCCCCAGAACTGCACCCAGAATAATGTTCCCCTTAAGTAGATACGCAATTAACATTGCAACAGAGCCAATCAAGAGTCCGTTAATAATCCCAACTGTAATCTCTTTCACAATGGCTCTGTAGGTGTTGTGAAGAGTTAGTTCACCCAGTGCAATCCCGCGGGTAATAACTGTAAGGGTTTGAGTACCAGAATTCCCTCCCAGCCCGGCAACAATGGGCATAAGAACTGCCAGGAAAGATAAACGAGCGATCGTACCTTCAAAAATACCCACTACACTGGAAACAAGCAGTGCGGTAAAAAGATTTAGAGTAAGCCAGGGAAGTCTCTTTTTTACAGAACTTAAGGGAGAAGTAAATACTTTATCTTCATTCTCCAAACCCACCATTTTATAGACGTCTTCCGATGCTTCATCATCAATTACATCAATGATATCATCAACTGTGATCCTTCCGAGTAAATGGTTTTCCTTATCAACCACCGGCAGAATGTAAATATCATATTTACGGAAGATCCTGGCCACCTCCTCCTGATCCATTCCTACAGGAGCCGAGATCACATCTTCATCCATGATATCAACAGCTTTCATTTCATCATGGCATAGAAGTAATTTTGAAACTTCCAGGATTCCAATTAATTTATTTTCTTTATCAGTAACAAAAATATAGTACAATTTTTCCACATCATCGTAAATAGCTCGAATATGATCAATCATTTCAGCCCGATTCATCTCCTTATTTACTGCAATAATCTCTTTCTGCATGATACCGCCGGCGGTATCTTCATCATAAACAAGAAGCTGCTTTATCTCATCGGAATCTTCTTTATCTATTTTCTGCAAAACATCCTTAAGTTGATGATCAGCCAGCTCAGCAGCAATATCAGTTGCTTCATCAGAATCCATTTCATCTATGATCTCAACCAGTCGGTTCTGCTGAATACTTTCCAGCACATCTTCTCTTAACTCATCATGCAGATCATTAATAACATCTGAGGCAATTTCCGGTGAGAGATATGAGAAAACTTTAACCTGGTATTCAGCCGGAAGTTCATTGATGATCTGGGCAGCATCACCCGGATGAAGTTGATTGATCTTTTCTTTTAATTCTTCATATTTTTCATGTTCTAATAATTCAATTATATGATCTAAAGTTATTTTCAACATAATCAACTCCTTGTTGAAAAAGATTCTGTAAAATTATGAATATTTCTGTCTATAATTTTTATATTCTCAATGAAAAAAAGCCCCGAATAACGGGGCTTAAATATTATTGATCAATTTTGAATTAAATTAATCTTTTTTCTTTTTTGATTTTTTTTCTACTTCTTTTTCTTCTCTTTGTGTAAATTCAATAATTGCCATGGGAGCACAATCACCTTTACGGGTACCATTTTTCAGTACTCTGGTATATCCACCTTCTATTGTTTTAAATCTAGGTGCGATTTCTTCAAAGACTTTTTTTACAAGGTCTCTATTCTTAAGTATCTTAAATGCTAATCTACGATGATGAACAGAGCCTTTTTTACCAAAAGTGATAACTTTTTCTGTCAGGCTTCTCATCTCTTTTGCTTTAGCTTGAGTAGTATTAATTCTTTCGTGTTTTACAAGGGAAGCAACGAGATTTTTCAGCATCAAATTACGATGCCCTTTTTCTCTGCCAAATTTTCTTCCTCTAACTCTATGTCTCATAGTTCAATCCTTATTTTTTGGTAGTAACTTTATTTTTTGCGTCTTCGATCCTTTGTCTCATCCCAGTAACATCCATACCGAGAGATAGTTCGTATTGAGTAAGTAAAGCATGGATCTCTTCAAGAGATTTTTTACCAAAGTTTCTATATTTCAACATTTCATTTTCATTTTTTTCTACAAGTTCACCGATCTTTTCGATCTTAGCTGCTGAAAGACAGTTGCTGCAGCGAACAGAAAGTTCCAGTTCATTCACATTAGTAGCTAATATCTTCTCCATTCTTTCCAGTTCAGGATCCATTTCGATCTCTTCAATGTATTCTGGTTCGTTTTCAAAAAGAACAAGTGAATCATATAGATCTCTAAGTATTTTTGCTGCTAGATAAAGAGAATCTTTAGGATCAATACTACCATCTGTAGTAATTTCCATTGAAAGTTTATCAAAATCTATGCGCTCACCAACACGTTGGGTTCCAACTTCAAAATTAACTTTGGTAATAGGAGAATATATTGAATCGATTGGAATAACACCAACTGATTTTTCTTCCATATCATGCTTATCTGCAGACACATATCCTCTGCCTATACCAACCCATAATTCCATTTTGAAATCTACATCTTCAGTCATTTCCAGAAGTATCAGGTCAGGATTCAGGATCTTTATTTCAGCTGATCCTTTAATATCACCAGCAGTGATAATACCAACACCTTTATGTTCTAAAACGAGTTCTTCTTCGTTGATGGATTCGGTTTGAAGTACTAATTTTTTCAGTTTAAGGATCAGATCAATAAAATCTGAGGTTGAGCCTGGGATCGCTGAGAATTCATGGTGTAATCCTTCTATCTTTACATAGCGTACTGCAGCGCCCTGAATAGAAGAGAGCAATACTCTTCTCAGGGTATTCCCGATTGTTGTAGCAAAACCAGATTCTAATGGTCCAATTTCAAATTTTCCGTAGGTCGAACTGAATGTTTTTTCATCGACTACTACTGATTCCGGCAATTGTAACGGTTCAAGGAATTTCATTTATGATCTCCTATCTACTATTTGGAATAATATTCAACGATCAAACGTTCATCAGTATCAATCTGGATCTGTTCACGAGTTGGGATACTGATAATTTGCCCTTTAAATTTATCTTTATCAACTTTGAACCAATCAATGCTATCAACTTCTGTTGAAGCTTCCATTGCTTCCTGAATCAAAAGCATTTGTCTGCTTTTTTCTTTAATTTCAATCTCATCTTCGATTTTAACATTGAAAGAAGGAATATCTACCTTTCTATCATTTACTATAACATGACCGTGACGAATAATTTGTCTTGCTGATTTTCTGGAAGGAGCAAAACCCATACGGTAAACAATGTTATCTAAACGTGTTTCCAAGATCTGGAGCAGGTTCTCTCCGGTAACACCTGATTTCTTAGCAGCCATTTTAAAATATTTTCTAAATTGCTTTTCTAATACACCATAAGTTCGGCGTACCTTTTGCTTTTCTCTCAGATGTACACCATAATCGCTCATTCTTTTTCTGAAACCTCGGGCATTACCATGTTCTCCAGGAATAAATGGTCTTTTTTCAAAAGCACATTTTTCAGAATTACAACGTGCACCCTTGAGAAATAATTTGGTTCCTTCTCTTCTACATAATTTACAAGATGATCCTGTATATCTAGCCATAATAATATCCTTATACTCTTCTTGTTTTTCTAGGTCTGCACCCGTTATGCGGGATAGGTGTTCTATCTTCGATCAAGGTGATCTCCAGACCATTTCCGTTAAGTGCACGAATTGCAGACTCTCTGCCGCCACCAGGACCTCGTACAACAACTTTAACTTTATTAACACCCATTTCTATTGCTGCTTTTGCAACTTCTTCGGCTGCTAACTGTGCTGCAAATGGGGTACTTTTCTTTGATCCTTTATATCCTATCTTACCACCGCTTGACCAGGTAAGAATATTTCCAGCTTTATCTGTTAATGATATTATGGTATTATTGAAACTGGAATGAATATGAGCTACACCTTCACTATAGGAAAGTCTTACTTTTTTCTTCTTTCTAACTTTTGTATTTACATTTGCCATCATTCACTCCCTTACTATCTCTTTCTACCTTTACGGGTTCTGGCATTTGTATGAGTACGCTGTCCACGAACCGGCAGGTTTTGTTTATGGCGAATGCCACGATAGCAATTAATTTCCATAAGGCGTTGAATATCCATTGCCTTTTGTGTTCTCAAATCACCCTCAACAACATAATCATCAAGAATGACTTCACGTAAATTCTTTTCCTGCTCAACTGAAAGATCTTTAACTTTGATATTTACATCAATACCTACTTTAGCAAGAATTCGTTCAGCAGTGGATTTCCCTATTCCATAGATATAGGTAAGCCCGATAACGATTCTTTTTTCTCTTGGTAATTCTATCCCTGATATATGTGCCAAGCTTCCTCCTTATCTAACCTTGACGTTGTTTATGCTTTGGATTACTAGAGCAGATAACTCTAATAACGCCATTACGTTTGATTATTTTACAATCTTTACACATTTTTTTTACAGATGCTCTAACTTTCATCTTATTCTCCTATTTATAACGATAAACTATACGCCCACGATTTAAATCGTAGGGAGATAATTCAACTTTAACCTTATCCCCCGGTAATATCTTAATATAGTGCATTCGCATTCTACCGGAGCTGTGAGCAAGGATTACATGCCCATTTTCTAGTTCAACTTTAAATGTTGTATTTGGAAGTGCTTCCTTTACAACACCCTCAACTTCTATTACACCTTCTTTAGCCATATTCCTCTTACTCTCTAATACTCAGTTAACAGTTCAGCTTCATTCTCAGTAATAAGAATAGTGTGTTCAAAATGAGCAGATAATGTTCCATCTGCAACATAGAATTCCCAACCATTCTCGATCACTCGATTAGTCCCGATATTAACCATTGGTTCTATCGCAATTGTCATACCTTTTTTTAATCTTGGACCTTTTCCTTTTCTGCCAATATTAGGAACGACAGGATCTTCATGCAGTGATGTTCCAATACCGTGACCAGTGAGATCATCGGCTATGAAATATCCTTGTGACGTTACATATGACCCTATTGCATGCGATATATCTCCAACTCTGGCTCCATCTCTTGCTTGAGCAATCCCTCTTCTGAGGGCTTCTTTAGTTATTGCCATCAAGGCAACAGCCTTATCTGAGATTTCACCGACCTGGAACGTTTTTGCTGCATCACCATAAAACCCGTTTTTATAAACACCCACATCTATTCCTATGATGTCACCTTCTTGAAGTAATTGCTTCTTAGAAGGAATACCATGTACAATACATGAATTTGGTGATGAACAAATAGCCGCGGGAAAAGGAGGTAAGCCGGGAATAGTATATCCCTTAAAAGCAGGTTCACCACCCTCATTCCGAATCAATTCATCAGCGAATTTATTTATTGTATAAGTGCTAATACCCGGTTTGATGATATCATCTAATTTGTGAAGTAGAAGTCCAACAATGCGGTTACTCTCACGCATTTTGGAGATTTCAGAACTATTTTTTACCGATATCATTCTACTTCAACACACTTCATTCAATAATAAAGATCTAACGTCTTCTTCCACGAAGTTTTCCTTTTTTCATGAATCCTTCGTAGTGTCTCATTACAAGGTGAGATTCGATCTGCTGAAGCGTATCGAGTGCAACACCAACAATAATGATAAGTCCAGTTCCTCCAAAATAGAATGGAAGATTTGCCCATTTAGACATAAATTCAGGCATTACAGCTACAAATGCGAAAAATACTGCGCCCGGTAGTGTAATTCTTGTAAGTACATTATTAATGTAATCCGATGTTTTCTTCCCTGGTTTACGACCCGGGATAAATCCACCGTACTTTTTCATATTCTCTGCCATTTCAATCGGATTAAGTACCATTGCTGTGTAGAAATATGCAAAGAAAATGATGAACCCTACATAAAGAACTGTATATAAAAATGCTCCAGGCGATAAATACCCTACGAGTGAATTCATGAAATCACTATCTTTAAAGAAAGTAGCGATCGTACGAGGAAACATTAATATGGAAGAAGCAAAAATGATCGGGATCACACCGGCAGTGTTCACTTTTAAAGGAATGTGTGTACTCTGTCCGCCATAAACCTTTCTTCCTACAATTCTTTTTGCATATTGAACCGGTATTTTACGAACACCTTCTGTTACCAAAACAACAGAAGCTGTTACTGCGACCATAACTAATAATACGGCTACAGCCATGAAAATACTCATTGCTCCAACTTTTACCATCTGGAACATTTGTGTAAATCCTTGAGGATAACGAGCGATAATACCGGCAAAGATGATCAATGATATACCATTACCAATACCATGCTCTGTAATTTGTTCTCCAAGCCACATGATAAACATAACACCAGTTACCATTGTAACTACACTTGTAAATATAAATAAGAACCCAGGATTTGGAACTGCACCTTCTACACCTGATTGCAGGAACATACTGATACCCAAAGCATTAAAAGCTGCAATGAATACAGTTCCGTATCTGGTATATTGTGCTATTTTCTTTTGTCCCTCGGCTCCCTCTTTTTTCAATCTTTCAAAAAATGGAATAACTCCACCCAAAAGTTGAATAACAATTGAAGTTGTAATATAGGGCATGATACCTAGTGCAAATACAGATGCACGTCCCAAGTTACCACCAACAAAGAGGTCGAACATTCCAAAAAGGTTACCGCCAGCTTTATTGGCACCTCCAATGAACTGTGATAATACCTCTGAATTAATGCCGGGAATTGGGATAAAACTTCCCAATCTGTAGATCACTAAGATCAATCCAGTGAAGAGAATTTTCTTTTTAAGATCTGGTATTTTAAAAATATTACTTATGCTCTTCCACACTTTAGATAACCTCCGCAGTTCCGCCTTGCTTTTCGATCAATTCCTTTGCAACTTTAGAAAAAGCATTAGCTTTTATTACGATCTTTCTGTCAAATATTTCGGATCCCCTTGCAAGAACTTTTACAGGAGCAATCTCATTTGCATTTGGCTTACGGATCAGGTTTAATTCTTCAAGTTTTTTGATATCATATTTTGTACCTTCTAATTCTTGAAGATCAACGAGATTTACAACTCTAATCTGTTTTTTAAATATATTGGTAAAACCTCTTTTAGGTATACGACGCTGAAGCGGCATTTGACCACCTTCAAACCAAGCTGGTATATTTCCACCTGAACGTGATTTTTGTCCTTTATGACCTTTACCGGCAGTTTTGCCAAAACCGGTACCATGACCTTTACCTAATCTTTTTTTACCCGTTTTTATGTTAGGACGTTCGAGATTATGAAGTTTCATTATTTCTCCTCTTACTACTTCTTAGCTTCTGCTTTTTTGGGAGAAGCAGCTTTTTTTACTGTTGTCTTCTTTGATGCTGCTTTCTTTGCTGTCGCCTTAGCAGGAGTAGCTTTCTTCACTACTGTCTTCTTCTCAGTTGTTTTCTTTGCTGCCGTCTTAGTAGGAGCAACTTTTTTTACTGTTGTCTTCTTTGGTGCTGCTTTTTTTGTAATAGTAGTTTCTTTTTTTACTGCTGTCTTTTTCGGAGTTGTTTTAGTTTCTGTTTTCTTCACAGCTTTTTTCACAACCGGCTTCTTGGCACCTTTTTCTGCTTGAATCTCTTCAACTTTAATCAGGTGAGCTACCTTGAAGATCATACCGCGAATAACAGGATTATCATCATGAATTCTAGATTTTCTGATCTTACCAAGTCCTAAAGCTATTATTGTTCTTTTCTGGTCTTTCTTTCTACCTATTGTACTGTGGATCTGAGTAATTTTAAGTTTCATTTTACTGCCTCCTCAGATTTTTTCTTTCCACCAATTTCTTCAATGGTTTTACCACGTAATCTTGCAACTTGAGAAATAGTTCTCAATTTTTGCAAGCCATTAACAGTAGCTTTTACAACATTTGCAGAAGTATTAGAACCTAAAGATTTTGTGAGTATATCCTGGATCCCTGCAGCTTCTAAAATTGCTCGTGCAGGTCCGCCAGCAATAATTCCTGTACCAGGAGATGCTGGTTTAAGCATAATTCTGCTAGCTCCAAAACGACCAATTATCTCATGAGGGATAGTTCCCTTTACGATTGGAATCGTAAACATAGTTTTTCCGGCTCTTCCTTTCGCTTTTTTAATAGCATTAACGATCTCGTTTGCTTTCCCGGTTCCTACTCCAATCTTACCTTCTTTATCTCCCACAACAACTGTTGCGTTAAAACTAAAGTTTCTACCACCCTTCACAACCTTTGCAACACGATTAGTATCTACGATCTTCTCAACTGCAAATTCGGGTTCATTTGTATGAGGATTTCCTTTTCTTTTATCCAAAATTCCTCCTAAAATTCTAAACCAGCTTTACGAGCGCCGTCAGCAAGAGCTTTCACTCTACCATGGAATAAATATCCGGCTCTATCGAAACGTACTTTTTTGATCCCTTTTTTAAGAGCGATCTCACCAAGTTTTTGTCCGATCTCAAAGCTTTGTTCTGTTTTCTTTTTTGATCTATCAATTTTCAGATCTTTCGTAATTGTAGAATATGATACTAAGGTTGTACCAGTTGTATCATCAATGATCTGAGCACTTATATTCTTCAGACTTCTAAAAACTGCTAAACGCGGTCTTTCAGGAGTGCCAAAGACTTTACTTCTAATAGCAAGTTTTCTTTTTGCACGAGCTTTATATCTTTTATAGGAAATTAATTTATTATTCATTCTGATCTCCCCTATGCTGTTGCAGCAGTTTTACCAGGTTTAATGCGGACATATTCACCTTTGTAACGTATACCCTTTCCAGTAGCATAGTTTAATGGTGGTCTGCATTTTCTGATCTCTGCAGCAAATTTGCCAATATCTTCTTTATGGTTTCCACTAACTTTAATATTAGCTTGAACCCCAAGAGGACCTTGCTCTCTTCTAGGAACTAATTCAGCTTCCACTTTCAGATTTTCCGGGATCTGCATAAGAATTTCGTGGGAGAAGCCAACATTAAGCTTCAACCAGGGACCTGATACTTCAGCTGAATACCCTGTTCCGATAATCTGTAATTCTTTTACATAACCTACTGAGAGACCAATAATCATATTATTAACTAATGATCTTGTTAATCCATGGAAAGATTTTTGTTTTTTCGAATCATCTCTTCTTTCAAAAATTAACTTGTCTTCTTCTTGTTTAATTTTAATACCATCTTTATATTCATAACTGAGATGATCAGTTTTAGAAGAGACAGTAATTATATTATTTTTAATTTCTACTGAAATACCTTCCGGTATAGTTATAGGAGTCTTTCCAATTCTAGACATAATATTCTCTCCTTACCATACTTTACAGATATACTCACCACCGACTTTCATCTCTCGGGCAACTTTATCCGTAATCACGCCTTTATTAGTAGAAATAATTGCGCATCCTGTATTATTATAAACTGAAGGTATATTTTTTGAATTAACATAAACACGTAAACCCGGTTTACTAATTCTGGTAATACCTTTCAAAACAGCTTCGCCCTGATTTGTATAGCGAAGATTGACAAAGATCTTTTTTCGATAGATCTTTTTTGTCGGTTCTCTTTCTATAAGTTCATAGCTATTAACATAATTCTCTTCAGAGAGGATTTTTACAATAGCTTCACTTACATTACTATGATTAATAATGACCGTTTTAAGGTCCGCCCGATATGCGTTCCTTATCATAGTAATAGCATCAGCGATCGGATCTGTACAACTCATTTTTTTCTCCTTAATCCCTTTTGATATTTTTTACCAACTAGCTTTTTTAACTCCAGGTATTTGACCTTCTGAGGCCAATTTTCTAAAGCAAAGACGGCAGACTCCAAAATCTCTCATATAAGCTCTGGAACGACCGCATATTTTACAGCGAGAATATTTTCTTACTGCATACTTTGGAGTTCTTTTTTGTTTTACTACCCATGATTTTTTTGCCAAAATTACTCCTTCCTAATTTTTCTTGAACGGCATGCCTAAAAAACGAAGAAGTTCTCTGCCTTCTTCATCATTGTTAGCAGTTGTTACTATTGTAATATTTAAACCTCTAACAGCATCAATTTTATCATATTCAATTTCCGGGAAAACTGTTTGTTCTTTAATTCCTAAAGAATAGTTTCCACGACCATCAAAAGATTTTAATGAATTACCTTTAAAGTCTCTCACTCTTGGAATTACAATTGAAATAAGTCTATCCAGGAATTCATACATGACCTCTCCCCGAAGAGTTACTTTACATCCAATCGGCATTCCTTCTCTTAATTTGAAATTTGAAATAGATTTTTTTGCCTTTGTCACTATAGGTTTTCTACCTGTAATAATTGTGAGTTCTTTTACGGCGTTATCAAGTAATGCTTTATTCTGAGTAGCTTCACCAACTCCAATATTTACCGAAACCTTTTCTAATTTTGGAACACAATTTACATTATCAAATCCAAAATGTTTCATTAGGGAAGGAACAACTTCTTTTTTATACTTTTCTTGTAATCTATTCATTCCTATCTCCTTAGATCTCGTCACCAGTTTTTTTACAAATACGAGTTCTTGTGTCTCCATGTTTTTCGAAGATCGCACGAGTTACATCGTTTATCTTTTCATTATACAATTTCACATTTGAAACGTGAATAGGAGCTTCTTTTTCTACAATACCACCCTGCTGATTCTGCTGATTGGGTCTTGTATGTTTCTTGATAAAGTTAACTTTTTCAACAATGACTCTATTTTCTTTAGGCATTGCTTTAAGGACTTTACCTTTAACTCCTTTGTATTTTCCGGAAATAACAACTACATTATCGCCTTTTTTAATTCTCATCTTTTTACTATTTGTCTTTTTACTATTATTAAACATAGTTACCTCTAAAGAACTTCCGGTGCTAGAGAAACGATTTTCATAAATCCGCTTTCTCTTAATTCACGTGCTACCGGGCCGAAGATACGAGTTGCAACCGGTTCTAATCTTTCATCAATAATTACAGCCGCATTATCCTGGAAACGTATATATGTCCCATCAGGTCTGCTGACTTCTTTATGAGTTCGCACGATCACAGCTTTCTCTACTGCACCTTTTTTGATTTTACCATTTGGTGTTGCTGATTTAATAGCAACCACAATAATATCACCAAGGCTGGCATATCTTCTTTTTGTCCCACCAAGTACTTTGATGCACTCAGCTTTTTTTGCCCCGGAGTTATCTGCTATAATTAATTTTGTCTGAGCTTGAATCATTTCAGACTCCTTATTTTCTTTTCGTAATTATTTTGCTCAATGTCCATCTTTTCTGACGACTTATCGGATTACTTTCTTCAATGAGAACTATATCTCCGATACCACAATCATTTTTTTCGTCATGAGCTTTAAATTTTTTATGCGTTCTAACAATTTTCTTATATAGTGGATGTTTGAACTGACGTTCAACTTTTACTACTATTGTTTTATCCATTTTGTCGCTAACGACAATGCCTGTTTTGGTTAATTTTCTTGCCATGTTAACCTCTCAATTCTCTTTCTGTTAAAAGAGTTTTCATGCGAGCAATGTCTTTCTTAACATCTTTCAATTTATTTCCATTTTCCAGACGGTTCATAGATTTTTGAAATCTTAAATTGAACAATTCTTCCTGGCTTTCATGAAGTTTTTGAGATATTTCATCACTAGTCATTTCACGCAATTCATTAGTTTTCATTATTCAATTCCCTCTCTAATCGCTAATTTAATTTTCACAGGAAGTTTATATCCTACGAGACGGTTGATTTCCTTAGCTGTTTCCAGATCTACACCTTCAAATTCAAAAATAATTCTACCGGGTTTTACAACAGCAACCCAATATTCCGGTGCTCCCTTACCTTTACCCATACGAGTTTCAGCAGGTTTCGCTGTAATTGGTTTATCCGGAAATACCCGGATCCATAATTTACCGGTTCTCTTCATTTTACGTGTAATCGTTATACGTGCAGCTTCTATTTGACGACTTGAAAGCCAGCCTGGTGCAGTAGAATATAATCCGAAATCTCCGAAATTAAGAGTACTGCCTCTATAGGCCAAACCTCTGTTTCGCCCTGTCTGCATTTTTCTATATTTTACTTTTTTTGGTGCTAACATTATACTAATCTCCTGAAATTATTTAAGGATATCACCCTTATAGATCCAAATCTTGATGCCGATAATACCGTAAGTTGTGTTAACTTCGGTAAGAGCATAATCGATGTCAGCTCTTAAGGTATGAAGAGGTGTTCTACCTTCATGATATCTTTCAGTACGTGCCATTTCAGCACCACCCAAACGACCTGAGCATTGAACTTTAATACCTTGTACGCCACTTCTCATTGCATTACGAATTGCAAATTTCATAGCTCTACGGAAAGATATCCTGCGTTGCAGTTGTGCCCCGATCTCTTTTCCAACAAGTTTAGCATCTGTCCAAGCATCTTTGATCTCTTGAACATTTACAAACACGTTTAATTCATTCTTCTTGTTTTTGTTAACAAGAACTGTTAATTCGTTACGCAATTTTTCAATTTCTGAACCTTTACGGCCAATAACCTGTCCAGGTCTAGCAGTTTGAATATCAATTGTAACTGATTTTGTTTTTCTTTGAATAATGATCTTGGAGATCATCGCATCCTTGAGTCTATTATTAATGTATTTCTTAATCTTAAGATCTTCATGAAATTTATTAATATAATCCTCACCTGATGCAAACCATATAGAATCATAATTTTTGTTTACGCCAATTCTATAACTAATCGGATTAACTTTTTGTCCCAAGGGTAGCCTCCTCTTCTTTATCCAAAATGTGCAGTGTGATGTGACAAGTTCTTCTTCTGATAACAGTTGCTCTTCCTTGAGCACGAGGTCTGAATCTTTTCATGATCGGACCGTCATCGGCAAAAACTTCATCGACGAACATGGTATCAATATTAACCTTTCCTTCTTTCATTGTTGCATTCGCAATTGCAGAATTAAGAAGTTTACCAACATCAGCCGCAACACTTTTCTTCGAGAATAGCAGTATTTTCTGAGCTTCGGGTACAGACTTGCCGCGGATGAGATCAAGGATCAATCTCGCCTTTCTGGCCGAACCTCTTAAGTTCCTGACTTTGGCTGTTGCTTCCATTACTATCATCTCCCTTTTTCTTTAATCTTTACTTCTTGTTTTATGACCACGGTATATACGAGTGGGAGCAAATTCCCCTAATTTGTGTCCAACCATATTTTCTGTAACATACACAGGTATGAATTTATGACCATTATGGACTGCAAATGTATGTTCAACAAATTTAGGTAAAACAGTTGATCTTCTTGACCAAGTTTTAATTACTTCTTTTTTACCTGCTTCATTTAATACATCTATTTTCTTTTCGAGATGTGTATCTACAAAGGGTCCTTTTTTAATTGATCGAGACATATTACTTCCTTCTATCGTTTCTTTTTAGATTTAATTATATACTTATCAGAATACTTACGTTTTTTACGAGTATGGCCACCTTTAGCCAATACTCCCCATGGTGATACCGGATGTCCTCCGCCAGATGTTTTAGCTTCACCACCACCCATTGGATGGTCAACTGGATTCATAACAACACCACGAACTGTTGGTCGGATGCCTTTCCAGCGATTACGCCCTGCTTTACCAATAACTATTGAATCATGTTCGGTGTTACCAACCTGACCGATAGTGGCATAACATTCTCTTCTAATAAGGTGAATATCATTTGAAGGCATTTTTACGTGAACGTATCCGCCTTCTTTAGCTACAACCTGTGCATATGATCCTGCACTTCGGGCAATTTGACCACCCTTGCCTTGTTTGAATTCAACATTATGAATAGTAGTTCCAAGTGGAATTCTATCAAGTGGAAGTGCGTTTCCAACTTTGATCGGAGCTTTAGGACCAGAGATCACCTGATCTCCAACGTTTAAACCTAAAGGAGCTAACATATATCTTTTCTCTCCATCAACATAAAAGAGAAGAGCGATTCTGGCGCTTCTATTAGGATCGTATTCAATAGCTGCAACTTTTGCAGGAATTTCATATTTATTTCTTCTGAAATCAATGATTCTATAATGTTTTTTATGACCACCACCATGATGTCGGCATGTAATTCGTCCCTGATTATTTCTTCCAGCTTTTTGAGGAAGAGGTCTAGTCAGAGATTTTTCCGGTTTTGTTTTTGTGATCTCTTCGAAAGTAAAACCGGTTTTGAATCTCATGGTTGGAGTTATTGGTCTATATTTTTTAATTCCCATTCTATCTCTCCCTATGCCTCAAATTCGGCTATTGAATCGCCATCTTTAAGTTTAACTATAGCCTTTTTCCAATCGGCACGTTTACCAGTATATTTTCCCATTCGTTTTACTTTACCGCGCTGACGAATTGTATTCACTCTGAGTACATCCACATTGAAAATATGTTCAATTGCTTTTGCGATCTCAATTTTATTTGCATTAACGCTTACTTTAAAAGTATAGCTGTTTGTAGCATTTTGTATTGAAGAAGTTTTTTCCGTTATCATTGGGGCAATAACTATTTCTCTTGCTTGTTTCATTATGCAAATACCTCCTTCATTTTATTCAGAGCCGCTTCGGTAAGAACAAGGCAGTTACAATGAAGAATTTCATAAGGATGAATACTATCTGCTCTATCCATTTTTACATAAGGGATATTAGAAAAAGATTTAATTACATTTAAATCACTTCCATCAATAAGAATAAGTTTTCTGCTTTTTTCAGGAGTGATCTTAGTAAGTAATTCTTTAGCAGCTTTTGTATTTGGTTTATCAAAATCTAACGAGTCAACTAATACAACTTGTTTCTCATTAGCTCTTTCTGTAAGAGCAAGTTTGAGAGCCAATCTTTTCTTTTTCTTTGGAATTTTCTTATACCAATCTTTAGGTTTAGGGCCAAAAGCGACACCACCACCCACACGCAAAGGTGTTCTTAAATTTCCCGGTCTTGCATTACCAGTTCCTTTTTGTTTATACAATTTTCTACCACTGCCATTTGCCTCAGCACGTGTTTGTGAAGAAGAATTCCCTTTCCTTTGATTACCGAGATATGTCTTAATAACTTCATAAATTAAAGCTTTAGGATTTTTTGATTCTACAGCAAAAAGGGATTTAGGTAAAGTTTTTGTTCCTGTTTCTTCACCTTTCATTGAATATTTATTTATCTTTAACATTTATTTCTCCCAATTACAGCTCTTTTCTAAGTCGGACTATTGAATTTCTATGTCCGGGAACAGCACCTTTGACCATTACTAGATTCCGTTCGACATCAATTTTAACAACTTGTAAATTACGAGCTGAAACTTTATCGACACCCTGATGTCCGGGAAGTTTTTTCCCTTTGAACACTCTTGCAGGAGTAGCACATTGTCCGATCGAGCCAGGTCCTCTATAAGATTCATGAACACCATGAGTTGCCTTGAATCCATGAAATCCATGACGTTTCATAACACCCTGAAATCCTTTTCCTTTTGATGTACCTGTTACTTTCAAGAGTTCATTCTGTTCAAACATACTCACATCAAAGATCTCGCCTTCTTTAATATCTTTATAAACTTTAAGGCGGAATTCTCTAACATATTTATATGGAGGGCAATTATGTTTTTTAAACTGTCCTAACATAGGTTTGCTTAATTTCTTCTCTTCAACCTCTTCATAGCCTAACAGAATTGAATCATATCCATGTTTATTTTTTTCTTTACGAAATATAACCCGACAAGGTCCAGCTTGTATAACGGTTACGGGAATTACATTTCCTTCCTCGTCAAAAACCTGGGTCATGCCAATTTTCTTTCCTAATAATCCTATCATCTCAAACTCCTTTACGTCCTGATCTCAACATGTACACCAGCAGGAAGATTTAATTTCTTTAATGCTCCTGTGGTTTGTGGTGTAGGATTTACTATATCGATCAATCGTTTGTGCACTAACATTTCAAATTGTTCCTGTGCTTTTTTATTTACATGGGGAGATTTTAAGACTGTATAAAGCGATCTTTCTGTAGGTAGAGGAATCGGACCAACTATTTTGGCACCAGTATTTTTTGTGTTTTTCACGATCTCTGCTACAGATTTATCCAATAAACGATAATCATACGCTTTGAGTCTTATTCTAATCTTACTCTCATTATTTGTTTTTGCCACTATTCCCTCCGAGATTACTCGATAACATCGCCGACAACACCAGCGCCGATAGTTCTTCCACCTTCACGAATCGCATAACGAAGACCTTTCTCCATAGCGATTGGTGTGATAAGCTCTGCTGAAATCGTTACATTATCACCTGGCATTACCATCTCTACTCCCTCTGGAAGTGTGATAGAACCGGTCACATCTGTTGTTCGGAAATAAAACTGGGGTCTATATCCTGTGAAGAATGGCTTATGACGTCCACCTTCATCTTTGGTTAATACATAAGTCTCACCTGAGAATTTTGTGTGTGGAGTGATCGATTTTGGCTTAGCTAATACCATGCCACGCTCAATCTCATCTTTTGCCATACCACGAAGTAATATCCCTACATTGTCTCCGGCTTCTCCACTATCAAGAAGTTTTCGGAACATCTCAACACCTGTACAGGTTGTTGTGACTGTCTCACGAATTCCTACTCTTTCAAGTTTATCACCAACTTTTACAATACCACGCTCAATACGTCCGGTAGCAACTGTTCCTCTACCTGATATTGAGAATACATCCTCAACAGGTAATAAGAAAGGCTTGTCTGTATCTCGCTCTGGAAGTGGAATAT